>JAABUO010000402.1_pt1 | contig 89291 bp, 95 predicted proteins | sample 5559291 | NCBI WGS metagenome assembly JAABUO01 (sample SAMN10711878, study PRJNA513372) | rock metagenome | isolation source: Antarctica rocks | place: Antarctica: Victoria Land, Finger Mt sud
TATAATCTCCACGCAATTCTGCGACATATTCTTAACAAATTCTAAAACAATGGGTGGACACTGCCTGGCCGCGGTGGGGAAAAAGGGGATCAGCAATGCGTGAAAAAACGGAAATCAAGCTCTTTGCAGGGACAGGAAACCCGAAGCTGGGGCAGGAGATCGCGGACTGGCTGAAGCTGCCGCTCGGCGATGTGCGGATTACGCGCTTCTCCGACGGCGAAACGTATGTGCAGTACGAAGAAAGTGTGCGCGGCGCGGATGCGTTTATTATCCAGCCCACCTGCCCGCCGGTGGACACCAACTTGGTCGAGCTTCTGATTCTTATTGACGCCATGCGCCGGGCAAGCGCGGACCGGATTACCGCCGTGCTGCCGTATTTCGGCTATGCCCGGCAGGAGAAAAAAGACCGGCCCCGCGAGGCGATCACGGCTAAGCTGATTGCCGATGTCCTGACGGCGGCGGGCGCGGACCGAGTCATCACGATGGACCTCCATGCCGATGCCATCCAGGGCTTCTTTAATATCCCGCTGGACCATTTAACCGCGCGGGGCATGTTCGCCGACTACTTCCAGCGCAAAGCACTCGAAAACGTCGTAATTGTCTCGCCCGACGAAGGCCGGGTCAAGCAGGCCCGCAAGCTGGTGCGCCAGCTTAACGCCCCGCTTGCCGTCGGCTACAAGTTCCATGAAGCCCACGGCCACACCGAGATTTCGGACCTCGCCGGCGATGTGCGCGGCAAGACGCCGGTCATCCTGGAAGACATGATCACTACTGGCGGCTCGATTATCGAGTGCGTCAAGACACTAGTAGACCACGGCTGCAACCCCGAAATCTACATTGCCGCCACCCACGGCGTCCTGACCAAAGACGCGGTAGACCGCCTGAACGATCACCCCGCGATTGCCGAAGTCGTCATCACCGACAGCATTCCGCTGGCCGCCGAGAAAGAGCGCCCGAAAATCACGCAGCTCTCTATCGCGGCCATGTTCGGCGAGGCCATCCACCGCGTCAACCAGGACATGAGCGTTTCCAGCTTGTTTGACTAATGTTTTCAGTAAAGGAGCAAAGACTATGACTACACTGACAATAGAAGTCACTGATGAGCAGGCCCAGCAACTTGCCGAGGAAGCCGCTCGCCTGAGTTTACCGATCCAGGAACTTGCGGCCCAGCGCCTCTTTGCTTCCTGGACCTCAGAGGCGAAAAGCGAGGAGGTTACTACGCCTCCTCCCAGCTTTGAAGAGGCAATGGATTATGTCTTCCAGAAGAACGCGGAACTCTATCGGCGGCTGGCATGATCCTTTATCTGACACTAGAAGAAGTTTATCGCATCCAACAGCGTGCGCTTTCAGAAAGCGGCGGAATGCCTGGAGTACGTGATGCCGGCGCAATTGAGTCCGCCGTCGCACAGCCGCAGATGACTTTTGGCGGCGAAGACTTGTATCCAACATTGGCAGAAAAAGCTGCCGCACTTGGCTTCTCTCTCATCAAAAACCATGCGTTCGCAGATGCGAACAAGCGTGTCGGCCACGCTGCGATGGAAACATTCCTGACAAGGAATGGGCACGAGTTCGCGGCTGACGTGGACGAGCAAGAGCAGGTTGTGTTCGCCGTTGCAGGCAGCAAAATGGAGCGTGAGGAGTTCACGGAATGGGTCAAGGCTCATGTCGTACCAAGATGAGCCTGGCGAGTGACTGCGTCATCTGTGACTTAGCACAAGGTCGTATTCCGCGCTGGGTGGTACACGAAACCAAAAGCGTGCTCTGCTTTTTGCCGCTGGAACTGAATGCTTACGGGCACACAGTGATCGCGCCGAAGGCGCACTTTGCGGACTTGTATGTCTTGCCCAAAGAGCTTTTGCAGGAACTCGCCGTTACCGCGCAGCACCTCGCTAGGTATTACAAGCTGTCTTTGGGCGCGACGGGGATCAATCTGCTTCATGCTAGCGGCGCGGACGCTGGGCAGTCGGTGCCGCATTTTCACCTGCATCTGCTGCCCCGGTTTGGCGGCGATGGTTTGAACGCCTGGCCGGAACTGCCTGTCGTGCCGGTAGACAAAGACGCGCTGCTGGCCCGTCTGCGCCTGTGACAAACAGTGTGACACTGTGACACAAAGGGAATGTTTATGATTATCTGTTTAGAAGGCCCAAGCGCGGTTGGAAAGACGACGACCTGTTCGGCACTCGCAGAACAAATGGGTGCCTCCGTTATTCCAGAAGTGAATGCGCTTTTTGCCCGTCCCGCCGAAGAGTCTCCGAACTGGTATCTGGAGTGCCAAGTCGCGCGGTGGGAGATCGCGCAAAGGCAGCGAGAACAAAACGCTCTTGTCGTGTTCGACGGCGATTTATTTCAGCCGCTTTGGTACAACTGGGCCTTTGCCGGCTATCAGGATTTGGATGCCTTGTCTGAGTTCTTCAGGCCACGGATTGAGGCAGGCGCTTTGGGCTTTCCAGACTACTACTTCTGCCTGTTCACGAATGAGACTGAACTGAAGCGGCGCAAAGACGCGGATCAAACCCGAACGCGGCGAAACTTCGACGCGCATCTGAGACTGGCACAAGTTCAGCCGCGCTACTTCGGCGCTCTGTCTCGCCTCGTCCCTGGTTTGGTTCACCAGGTAGAAGCGGAAAGTGTCGAAACAAATGTCAGAAACATCAAAGATAAGATGGCTACCCCTGTACCAAAGCCATTAAGTGCTTTAAGTTTGTTTGATGGTTTGATTGAGTGGCTTCGATCCAATAAAGCCTGACTAATGCCTGTGACATAACATGTGACACTGTGACATAAAGTGTGACACAAGGAATTCGAAATGCCGCTCTATGACTTTCATACCCACACGTTTTTCTCCGATGGGGCGCTGCTGCCGATGGAGCTAATCCGCCGGGCGCACGTCAACGGCTACTCGGCAATGGCGATTACCGATCATGCGTCGGCGTCCAACATTGAAGAACTGGTGGAGAAAATCACCCGCGACTGCGACTTGGCCTGGGAAGAATGGGGCTTCCGCGTCCTGCCCGGCGTCGAGCTGACCCACTGCCCGCCGCGCTCGATTGCGCCTCTGGCGGCGCGGGCCAAGCGGGCCGGGGCAAAAATCGTCGTCATTCACGGTGAAACGCTGGTCGAGCCGGTCCCGCCGGGAACCAATCGGGCCAGCGTCGAATGCCCCGATGTAGACGTGCTCGGCCATCCCGGCCTCTTGACCGAAGCTGAAGCCGCGCTGGCCGCCGAGAACGGCGTCTTTCTCGAAATCACATCCCGCCGGGGCCACTGCTTAGGCAACGGCAACACGGTTGTGCTGGGCCGGGCGGCAGGGGCCAAATTTCTTGTCAACTCCGACACGCACTCGCCCAGTGACCTGCACACCGAAGTCTTCGCCCGCACCGTCGCCCTCGGCGCGGGCCTGACGGCAGGCGAGGCGGACGCGGCGCTGTACGAGAACCCAAAATTGCTGCTGGCGCGGGCTGGTGTGAGACTGGAAGACTGACAATGGACTTTCCCGTCGTCACGAAGCCGCTTGCTCTGCGCGTTGGCAAGTCGGAAGCAGACTATTTCGTTTCCTGGCTTGCCCAGATGCAGGCGCAGCAGGGTAACCCCTTCGGCATCGAGATCCGGCAGTTTGGAAACGCGGTCGCTTTGGTCAACAGCGACGCGACCCTGGGGCCTACTTTCAACCGTGTTCTTGGTTTTGGGGACGCGGACGCCGAGCTGCTAGACGAGATCGTGCAGTTCTATGAGGAGCGCGATCTGTCCTGCCGCATTGACATCAACCCGTATGATGCCGGACCTAAGCTGTTTGATCGTTTGGAAGCTGCCGGTCTGCATCCGTTTCGGTTCCATAACCATCTGTACGGGGTGCCGCCAGCGCTGCCGCGACAAGAGAATGATGCTGCGGTGACTGCGCGGGGAATTGGCGCGGAAGAAACACCTCTTTGGGCCGAAGTCTGGCGGCAGGGATATGCGGAGGCGCTTGGGGTGCCAGCGGCAATGGCAGTGCAAATCGCGGAGGCGACTCAGGGATTGCATGGGCAGCCGGGGTGGGGCCTGTATCTTGCTTTTGCCGACGGAGAGCTGGCAGCGGCAGGGGCACTGTATGTGCAGGATAATATCGCCTCGGTGCTGCTTGGCGGGACACTGCCCGCGTTTCGGCAGCGCGGGTGCCAGATGGCTTTGCTGCGAGCACGGATAGAGGAAGCTGCCCGGCAGGGCTGCGATTTAGTCGCCGCTCAATCGGGTCTCGACACGACAAGCCAGCACAACATGGAACGGGCGGGAATGCGGATCGCCTATACGCGGGCTTTCTGGTTTCGCCCCTGACTTGCCGATGTAGTTTGGAGACGACAACGGGATGAATTACGCTTTTGACAGACTGTATGACGAATGCAAAGAACTGCTAGCCGGGACAAGGCTGCTGAACGGCATTACGCCGGTGCTGACCGAACCGAAGCCGAACATTCCGGCTGACTTGGCGTTTCCGGCATTCCAAGCGGCGCGGGACCTCGGTGCGGGAAATCCGGCTGCGTTTGCCGCACGTCTGGCCGAGGCTGTTCGGCTGCCGCCAGGCGGGCTGATTGACCGGGTGAACGCGGCGGGTTCGTTTGTCAATTTCCAGGTTAGCCCGGAGCGGCTTGCACGGGCAGTTCTGGACGAAGTGACGGCAGGCGGCAGCAGCTATGGAAGGGATGACCGAGGGGCCGGGCAAAACGTCATCCTGGAGTTCTCATCGCCGAATATCGCTCGGAAGATGCATGTCGGCCACCTGCGCTCCACAGTGATCGGCCATTCGCTGCGACTGATCTTCAAGGCATTAGGTTACCGGGTAATTGCTGACAATCATTTGGGCGACTGGGGAACGCAGTTCGGCTCCCTGCTGGCCGCCAAAGCGCTCTGGGGCTGGCCGTCAGAAATGGAGACCGATCCCATTGAGGCGCTGGTCCAGATTTACTCGAAGTTCCATGCGGCGGCGGAAGCTGACCCAGACCTGCGCGACCTCGCCCGAGAATGGTTCAGGCGGCTGGAAGAAGGCGATGCGGATGCGTGTGCGACCTGGCGTACCTTGATTGATCTGACGCTGACAGAGTTCGCCCGGACTTATGCCCGTCTCGGGGTCACATTCGACACGGAGCACGGCGAAAGCTTTTATGAGCCGATGCTGCCGGGGGTCGTGCTGGAAGCCTTAGAGAAAGGTGTCGCGCAGCCGGAGCCGGATGGGGCGATCTCGGTCTCGTTTGACGACACGCTGCCGTCATTCTTGATCCGCAAGCGGGACGGGGTAACACTGTACCAGACGCGGGACATCGCCACCTGCCTGTACCGCTGGGCGGAATACGCGCCGGACCGCAATGTCTACGTGGTCGGGCAGGAACAAAAGCTGCATTTCCAGCAGGTCTTTGAGACGGTTCGCCGGATGGGGCACCCGGAGATCGCCGAACGGTCTGTCCATGTCTCGTTCGGCGCGGTCACGGATGCGTCAGGCCAGCGTTTTTCCATGCGGAAGGGCACCGCTATCTTTCTGGACGAAGTGCTCGACGAGGCGATCAGCCGCGCTCGTGCGACTGTCTCGGAAAAGATCGGCGAGGGCAAAGCAGACCTATCGCCCCAAGAACAGGACGCCCTGGGACAGATGATTGGCGTGGGCGCGGTCATCTACAACGATTTGTATCAGGGAACGAACCGGGACATTCGGTTTGACTGGGACGTGATGCTGGCATTTGACGGCAACAGCGCTCCCTATATTCAGTACACCCATGCCCGCTGCCGGTCGCTCCTGCGGAAGGCTGGCGAACTCGGAGAGTCCGCCGATGCTGGTCTGCTGATCGCGCCGCAGGAACAGGATGTCATCAAGCAGCTTGCCCGGCTGCCGCAGGCGATCCGCATGGCTGGGGAGCGTTATCTGCCTGCGGTTGTCGCCGAATGGACCTATGACCTGGCCCGCGTTTTTACGCGGTTCTACCACGACCTGCCTGTCCTGGATGCCGCCACGGCGGAGCTTCGCGCCGCCCGTCTGCGTCTAGTCGCGGCTGTCGCCCTCGGTTTGTCGAATGGCCTCGCCCTGCTTGGTATTTATGCCCCGGAGCGGATGTAGATGATATATAAGGTAACCTATGACAGAAACTGTAATGTCTGAAAACTTACTGCAAATTGACAATTTGGAAACGGCGTTTGGACGCGAAGGGCGCGGGCCGGTCGCTAAAGCGGTGCGCGGAGTATCGTTCGGGGTGAAGCGGGGCGAGACGCTGGGGATTGTGGGGGAGTCTGGGTCGGGCAAGAGCGTGACGGCGCTGTCCATCCTGCGGCTCATCGCGTCGCCGGGCCGGATCACGGGCGGGCAGATCTTCTTTGACGGCGCGGACCTGCTGACGCTTTCCGAGAGGCAGATGCGCGGGGTGCGCGGTGCTCGGATTGCGATGGTGTTCCAGGACCCGATGACGGCGCTGAACCCGACACTGACTGTGGGCGACCAAATTGCCGAAACGATCTCGGCCCATCAGAAAGTGTCGCCGCGTGAGGCGCGGGCGCAGGCGCTGGACTGGCTGACGCGCGTCCGCGTGTCCCTGCCGGAGCGGCGGATGCGGCAGTACCCGCATGAGCTGTCCGGCGGGATGCGCCAGCGCGTGATGATCGCGATTGCGTTCTCCTGCCGCCCGGCCCTGCTGCTGGCCGATGAGCCGACGACGGCTTTGGACGTGACGGTGCAGGCCCAAATCTTAGACTTGATGGACGAGCTGAAGGCGGAGCTTGACACGGCCATTGTGCTGATTACGCACGATTTAGGGGTCGTGCGCGAGCGCTGCGACGATGTTGCGGTGATGTATGCCGGCCAGATTGTCGAGTATGCGTCGTCCGCCGACTTGTTCACGGACCCGAAGCACCCCTATACCCAGTCGCTTCTCGCCTCGCTGCCGGACTGGCGTCGGGCCAGCACGGGCCAGCCCCTGCCGTCGCTGCCCGGCCAGCCGCCGCCGCTGACCGCCATCCCGCCCGGCTGCCCGTTCGCGCCCCGCTGCCCCAAGCGCTTCGCCCCGTGCCCGACAGTCGTTCCGGCCAACACGCTTCTAGACAATGACCGCACGGTCCGGTGCCTGCTGTATGAGGACCGGGACGACAAGCCCGTCAACTCCTGACGCATTAAGTGTGGTACACTGTCGCTATGATTAGCGTCAAAACAAAAGCACATATCGGGCTGGATGGAACATTGAGTGTCGCTGTTCCCACGCCTTTGTCTGAGACAGACGTGGAAGTAATGCTGGTCCTCCAGCCGATCCCGAAAGAGCGCGGCTGGCCGCCTGGCTTTTTTGAGGCGACCGCTGGTGCCTGGCAGGGGGAGCCATTGCAGCGTGAACCACAAGGGGAATATGAGCAGCGCGAGGGGCTGGCATGATCTACCTCCCGGACACCAATGCCTGCATTCGTTATCTGAATGTGCCTGCATCGCCGGTCGCGGTAAAGTTCAACCAGACCGCGCCGCGTGATATTGCGCTCTGCGACATCGTCAAGATGGAGCTTTACTATGGTGCATATCGCAGTTCGCGGCAACAAAGCAACCTGGCGGTTCTGAAGATGTTCTTCGTCCCATTTCTTTCCCTGCCGTTTGACGATGCGGCAGCGGACATCTGTGGCCGCATTCGCGCTGAACTGGCGGCTGCCGGTACTCCGATTGGTCCGTATGACTTGCAGATTGCGGCGATTGCCCTTGCCAATGGGTTGACGCTAGTGACGCACAACACGCGCGAGTTCAGCCGTGTCTCCGGTCTGCTGCTGGAAGACTGGGAGACCTAAACCCTCAGTCTTAGGAAACATGTTTCTTGACCTCTTATAATTCTTGACTTCTTGCAGGCAGGCGTGTTATAATCGGGAACGTCTGGGATATTATCCTGGCTTGTCTGATAGCACTTCCGCAGACAGAACATTCACGGCAGAACATTCTAGGAGGCAAGAAGGCACAACCATGTTAAACGGGAAAGTTAACGGCAAAGTAAAATGGTTTAGCGACTCGAAAGGCTACGGCTTTATCGAGGTCGCCGGTCGCAAAGATTTGTTTGTTCATTTTTCAGCGATCCAAAAAGAAGGGTATAAGAGCCTTGCAGAAGGCGAAGATGTCACCTTTGAGATCGAGCAGGGGGACAAAGGGCCGCAGGCCGCACAGGTAATCTCGCTGATACAAGCCGCTGAACCTGCCGCCGCTTAAGCGAAGCTCACGCTGTTTTACTGCCCCGGCCAGCGCCGATCACCGATTTGATTGGCTCCTCCGGGGCTTTTGTGTTTTGAATTCAGACAGTAAAGTAAGACGATCTATGCCCTCTTCTCCGCAAAACCCGACACCGAAAAGACCCGCACCCCGCGCATTCGTCATCAATGCCGATGCTGACCGGCGGCTGGCCCGCATCAGCCTGCTGTACAGCGGGGTCTCATTTGTTCTGCTGCTGGCACTGATGTTTTTAATCCCGTACATCATTGTCCATTACCCGCTGACGCCTCTGCTCCGGTTCCTGCTCCAGTGGGGCACCCTGCTCGTGATTTTCGTTTTCTTTCTCGTTGGCGCGGACCGCACGAACGCGGTGCGTCTGGACATCGGGCGCGAGCGGGTGCAGGCCCGCGTCTGGTCCGAAGCGGTGGCCGCGCTGCGGCCCCTTGACTCTCTGTTGCTGCGGTTTTGGGACCGCACCGGCGAGGCGCACTTTCTGCTGGCCCAGGCCTATGTTGGCCTCGGCGACAAAGTCCGCGCCGAGAAAGCGCGGGCGTTTGTCCGCCGCAAGCCGGGCAGCCCGTGGGCCGAAAAGCTGGCTCCCATTCAAGGCCCAAGCATTTCCCGCTCCCGCGCCAAAGTCTACGACAGCAGCGCGGAAGGCGGGGAAAAGAGCGGGCAGGAGAAACGCCCAACGCCACCAAAGTCAAAGCCGCGCCGCCGCTTCTAGCCCTGAAGATTTAGAAAGAATGGACCTAAATTGTCCGATACTGATACCACTGACGAAACGCCCTCTTTGCAGGCGCAAACTATTGAGCTGGGCAAAACCCTCAAAGCCATCTCCGACCGTGACCCGTCGGGAACGCCGACCCCGCAGGCCGCCGCCGTCTTTAGGCGCTGGCTGGCCGACGCCGGTCCGACTTCCCGCGAGCCGGCGTACCTCGCCGATGTGGCCGACAACTACGACGTGTTCCTGAACACCAACAAAGACTTGTTTGAGCTGTTCGACATTTTGGACAACTATATTGAAGTGGACGAGGACGACGCCCCGCCCGAGCCGCGCACCTACATCGGCCTGCCGATGAGTTCATAGCAAAAAAGCGATGCACCGAGACAAGCCGTCTTCTGTCTGGTGAGGTGGAGGAGTAAACAATGTCATCTGTTCTCAGAATGCTGGTCTTCGGCCTGCTTATCTTGATGAGCGGCATTCCGGCTCAGGCCAGACATGATAAACCGAAAGCAATTTCTGCTTTTGGGTTGTTGCCTTCGGACAAGCAGCATGTTCTTCAGGATCACTTCGTCGTTGTCAAAACAGTCCAAGCCATTCCGAAATCTGTCTCATGCAGACTGCTGGGAAAATACATAGAGGATGGCATGGCTGACGCTGGGCAACCATATGAGCATTCAGATGCGCCTCCTCCTGGTCCCCGCCTTCCCTTGCGCGGCCTGATTTTTGCGGCGCTCTCACCGGGATACTGCATTGTTGCAAACAACCATGGTGGCTTTGGGGAAGGAACGGAAGTGTCTTTGTACCGTCTGCCAGCAGCATCCGCCGCAGGGACACCTGCTGCTTTGGTGTGGCGGGCAAATTGGAGGCCTGCTTCCGGTTATCCTGATTTGCTGGAACTGCAAAGAGATATTACCCGAGAGCTGAATGACACCTACAAAGATCGAGATGATATCAACAAAGCTCGGCTGCCGGAAACAAAGCCGGAAGATTATCTGAATGAACCCGCCCGTGGTTGGTAACATCTACGTCGTCGCCAACATCTGCAAATTGCCGTAGATTGTGCTAGACTTACCCTATGGTTACTGTCAACATTGATGAAATGCAGCGCGACCTGGTTGGATATCTTCACCGGGTTCAAGCCGGTGAGACGCTTCTTGTTTTGGAAGCTGATCAACCGCTGGTCGAAATCAAGCCGTACCGAGACTTTGCCGGGGGAGCCAAACAGCCGCGCCCATTTGGACTGTGCGCCGGGGAGTTTGTTGTTCCTGATAATTTCGATGTGCCTCTGCCGGAGGACATCTTGCAGGATTTTGAGCGGGCTTAGGCAAATCGTGTGGAACTGAAGTTCTACGCTGTGGGGCGCAGACGCCCACTGTCGGCCTTCGCGGACAAAGAGTAGAGCAATACCGCTATCTTGTTCTTCGTCCACGAAGGTGGACGATAGGCGCTTCGCCCCACAGCGTAGGATTTTAATTCCACGCTTCTTTACTTCCAGGTGGTTGCTCCGAGGAGTGTTTGTGGCTTTCATCCCCGTGTTTGAGCAAAAAAAAGTCGTGTCGCTGTTCGTGGTGCTGGCGTATCTGGGGCTGGTGCTGCTGGCGCTTGTGGTCGGGTATGCGCTGCGGGACTTGTTTCCGCCGTTTCTGGTCGCGACGATTATCGCAATGACGCTGACGCCGGAAGTGGACCGGCTGGAGCGGCAGGGGATGTTCGGAAAACGCTTCCCGCGCGGGGTGGCGATTGGCGTCATCTATGCGCTTTTTCTGAGCATCTGCGTGTTGATTGTCAAGGGGCTGACGCTGGTGAGCGGGCAGATGACGGACCTGATCACGCGGTTTGTCCCGAAGCAGCTTTACGGCTCGCCGCATGACGTGGCGCTGTTTGCTGCCGACTGGATGCAGGCCCATCATCTGCCGCTGGCGCTGCGCCCGCCGGTCCTCAATCAAGCCCGCCATGTGCCGGAGCTGCTCGGAAACGGGCTGAAGTGGTTCGGGGACAACCTGCCGGGGCTGGCAGGCAATTTGGTCTGGGTCGTGATTGTCCCGATCATCACGTTTTTTATCCTGCTGGACTTCAACAAGATACTCGGCAAATCGCTGCTGCTGGTCGCCAAAGAGCGGCGCGAGGGGATACTCGCGACGGTCACGGACATCATCGCCGTCTTCGGCAGCTATGTCCGGGGCGTTTTGACCGTCATGGCGCTGGACATCTGCGTCATCTTTGCCGTCCTGTGGTTTGCCGGTCTGCACGATTACGCGCTGACGCTTGCGATCACGGCGGGCCTGCTGTACACGATTCCCTACTTCGGGGCGCTCGTGTCCACGATCTTGATTGGGCTGGTCACGCTGGCGACGCAGGGGACGGCGACGGCGATTGTCGTTGTCCTGATCATGATCTTCATTCACCAGATCGTGTTCGACAACATTGTCGCCCCGCGCGTGATCGGCGGCAGCGTCAATCTTCACCCTCTACTGACACTGATCGCGCTGATGGCGGGCGGAACGCTGTTCGGCATCGGCGGCACACTGCTGGCTGTCCCCATTGCCGCTGCTCTGCAGGTCATTTTGATCCGGCTGTTCCCGCAGTTCAAGACCGATGTCGTTGCCGTGCGCCGCGCCGCAAATGTCGTCCAAAAGACAATCGCCAAAGACACCGAGGCTGCTGCGCCTGTCTCCCGCAAAGACGAAAATGCTCCTGTGCTTCAGCAGGAGCAGGACGCCGCCCGTGCCGACGCCAAAGAAGCCCAGGTGCTGCCGGGTTGAGGAAAGCCGCGCTGCATGAAGCAAGAAAAAAACCGGCACTTCCAGCGCCGGTTTCTTTCTCAAGCCGCCGTCTTCCCCGCCTTGCGGCACTTGTCGCTGCAATACACGACATTCGCCCAGTCCCGCTCCCACTTTTTGCGCCAGGTGAACGGCTTGCCGCAAACAGGGCAGACTTTGGACGGCAGGTTGTGGGGATTACGAAACGTCTCTCTCGGCATCTGTTAGAACTTCGCGCCGACCTGAATGTTGAAGCCGCTGAGCCGGGCGTGATCCAGGCTTTGCGGGTCCGTATAGTTAATCTCGAACACATACGCGCGGTTGAACTCGACGCCGGCATTCAGGCGGTAGCCGAGGTTTGTCTTGCTGGAAGAGCCGCCGAAGTTGGAAGCATGCAGGAAGTACGCCCCAATCCCTGCGCCGACATACGGGACCAGGGTGCTGGTGGCGGCTGGCACAAGGTTGTAGCGCACGCCGGGGCCGACCCCTATGTAGCGGGCGTTGACGCCGTGCCGGTTGCTGCCGGCATAATCCACATACGCCAGTGGAGTAAGACTCTGTGCGGCGGCTGTGCGCGGGGCAGGCGCGTATTCCGCCCCAATGCTGAACCACGAGTTGCTGGTCGCGTTCTTCAAATAGCTGCCGCTCGGCAGGAACGCGCCGAGCTTGATTGTGATTGGCTTCGCGGGCGGGGCCGCAGACTGGGCCAGTGCGCCCGTGCCGCACAGGACTGTGCTTAGGGAAGCGGCCAGCAGCGCGGCAGTCATTGGGTTCAGGACAGTCGTTGTCTTTGTCATCGTGTGTTTTCTCCGTAGGCCATTGAGATGAGTCGGAATGTCTGGCGCTATTTTAGCACGTCTGGCCGTCTGCGGTCAACCGACCATGTACCCGGCATTTCAAGTACCCGGCATTTCAATGCCGGGTGCGTTCACGGCGTTACGGTGCGGGAACGGTCAGAACAGTCACCGCTGAGTTCTGAGCGACATAGATCCAGTAGCCAGCGTAGGGCTGGAGCGAGTCCGATGCGGCGCTCAGCGTGACGTACTGACCTGACGCCGTGTTGTAGGTATACAAAGTCGGCGACACGGCGGGACTGAGCGCAAGCGGCGTACCGCTCACCGTAACCGAAGACAGTGGGACGGCAGCCGGGAATGGATCGCCGATCAGGTTCCAGCCAGGAGACAGCGGGAGCGAGAACGGCGTCGCGGTCGAAACGGGAGTGCCGTCGTAATGCGAATACGCGGCGGCTCCGAAGGCGGCCCAGTAGCCGGTGCCGGGCGTCAGCGTGTTGGCCGGGGCAGTGGGGTAGAACACATAGTTGCCCTCGGCCGGGACCCAGGCAATCAGCCGGGTGGGAGTAGTGGTGACGGCGGAGCTAAGGCCAAACAGCGCTTCAAAGTCGCTGACCGCGCTGTAAGTATACGGCGACGAGATCATTTGCAGGCCCATCGGGAACGTGTGGGCCGGCTGCAGGGCGGCGTTTACGGTGGCGGTCTGGCCGGCGGAAAGCGCGGCAACGGGAGTTTTCGCGCCGGCGTAGCGGCCGTTTGTCGCGGCATAGGCGCTCTCGGTGACGGCAAGCGCGGTTCCGGCAGGAACCGGCAGAGAATAAACGCCGGCCGTGTTCGTCGTAGCCGTGCCGACCGTCGCGCCGCCGGGAACCGACACGGCGCTGACGGTGACATTCGGCAGGGCGGCTTTGGTATCGGCGGCGGTGATGGTGCCAGTCAGGGTGGCGGTCTGCGGCGCGGCAATGTTTCCGGCCAGCGTATTCAGGAGAGCGCTTCCGATAAATGATCCCCAGCCGGTAGCGTTGTCGTAGCCCGGCTGCGCCGGGTAGTAGAGATTGGTGCCGCTGGTGATGTCATGGAAGTTCGCCGTGTACGCCGCGCTTGCTCCAATCTGGTAAATCGGCGGGTTCATAAATCCGATAGGCGCTTTGCCCGCCGCCGCCCGCTGCTGGTTGACCAGGGCCGTGAAGCCCGCCCAGAGCGGAGCCGCCGCGCTGGTGCCGCCGTAGACAGTGAAGCCGCCGCCGTAGTAGATGGAGTAGCCGGTCTGCGGGTCCGAATCCAGCGCGACATCGGGAACGCTCCGCATGGTAGGAGCCGAGGGCAGAACCGATTGGTAGCTCGGCGCGGGCCAGACCATGCTGAAGCCGCCGCCGCCGCCCGAGCCGAACGAGCTGTATCCGATGAGACCTGATCGGGTCAGATCCGGCGGGGCGCTCCAGGCCGACTCGCTGATATAGGGGCCGCCGGAGCCGTCGGTCGTCAGCGTCGTGCCGCCGACGCCGGTGACGTAGGGCTGGGAGCCGGGATCGTCCACGCTCAGTCCCGCGCCGTCGTCATACGCGCCGTTGTCGCCGGTGACGGCAAAGATACTCTGCCCCTGCGCGGCCATCTCTTGAAAGATCGGGTTTTCGCCGCTGATCAGCACCGCGTCACTTTGGTCTTCCGGTCCGCCCCAGGACGTGCTGATCTGCTTCGCGAGGTTGTCGGTCGCGATCCGGTTGTAGCCGTCCAAATACTGCGTTGTGGTGTTGGTGTTGGGCGTCTCATACACCAAAATCCGGCTGACGCTGGGGGCCAGCGCCTGTGCCAGCTCAATGTCCAGCGTCACTTCGTCCGCGCCGTCTCCCGGCGTTCCACTCGCGCCGTCTATGAGGATGTTCTGCAGCGGGACCGCCGGCAGGCCGTAGGCGCTTTCGTACCCGGTGATGTCGCTTGGCGTGTAGCCGTCCAGCTCATACAGCGCGATGGTCTGCCCGGTCCCGTTTGGGCCGGCGGTGGTCGGCAGATTATAAGCGGCCTCAATGTCGGTGGGGGTCAGCCCGTTATCCCGCCCGGACCCGGCGCGGCCCGACAGCGCCGGATGCAGATGCGAGTGCAGGCGCACGGCATTGTCCAGCCCAGCCACGCCCGATACACGTCCTGCCAGCCCTAACGGCAGGGCCGGGCCGGCGTCCGGGGCGTAAAACTCGCGTCCGCTGGCGTTCAAGTAGCGCTGCAAATGCAGGCCGAACGCCGCTTCTACGCTTGCGGCCGGCCCGGACACATCGAGAATCAGCCGGTTCGGGTGCGTTCCAATCACCGAAAGGCCCTTCTGCCGAGCGGCAGCCGCGACGGCGGCGTAGTCGCTCTCCGTCGGCCCGAACCGGGCGGTAAACTCCGCCGGGGTCAAATAATGGCCGTAGAGCGGGTCGCCGGGTTTGGACTGCCGGGCGATCAAATCTGTCAAAGCGGCCTGGTTCCTGAGCGGCAGGGTCAGCGCGAGCGAAACCGTCTGTGCGGACGCCACGCGCCCGAGCAGGCGCGAGTGGGTGATGGCGGCTGTGGGGACATGGCCGGCCAGCCGGGGCAGCACGGCGCTGGGCGCGGCTAGCGCCGGCCCGGCCAGCGCCGCCGTGAGCAGCCCCAGCGCGGCGGCGCGGCGGGACAAAGAGTTCAGAGAGCGCGAAGATTTTAGAGAGCGCGAAGAGTTCATAGTGGGTCTTGCCTTGCTAAGTATAGAAGACGCCGTTAGGCGGAGCTAGGAGTAAGGTGCCGGGGTTGTGGAAAACCCCGGCAGGAAATGTCCTTCGGACACGGAAACAGCACAGTCTATGATCTTCGCCCGAAGGGCGCTTGTTTGCCGGAGTTTTCCACAACCCCGGCATTGTGTCCCGCCGCAGCTACGAAGACGCCGCGACGGCGGCTTTGGGCGCGGGGTGAGCCGGCGGGCTGACTGGCGGCACACTGGGTCTCGACACACTGGGTTTCGGCACGGTGCTTTTCGGCAGAGTGTCAAGTGCCTGCTGGGCGGCGGCATAGCTTTGGGCCAGCAGGACGGCATGGCTGAGTTCAGAACGAGCCGCGTCCGTGTTTCCCTGAGCGGCATAGACCAGCCCCAAATGGTAGCGGATTTCGGCAAAACGCGGTACGGTATTGACAGCTTGCAGCAGACTTTGCTCGGCCCCCGCGTAGTCTCCCTGCTGGTATTGCACCCAGCCAAGTGTGTCCTGGTAAGCCGCAATCTGTTCGTCGGAGGCGTTCTGCTTCTGGGCCAGGGTAATGGCCTGATGGGCGAGCGCCAGTGCTTCCGGCAGGTTTGTGCCGCGAACGGCATATGCATACGCGAGATTATTGGGCAGGTTCGGATTAGTCGGATACGCCTGGATGGCTTTGGTATAGGTCGCCGTGCCGTTCACGGGGTCGCCGGCATCGAAATAGGCCTGGGCAAGCTCTTCATACAGGCCGTCCAAGTTTGTCGCGCCGGGCGTGTGGATCCTTTTGTTCAGCAAGGCGACAAGCTGAGCGGCGGTTGCCTTTTCGGCGGCGGTCTGTCCGAGAGTCTTCTGCGCCTGGGAAAGAAGCACAAAGCCGCGCTGATCACTAGGAAATTTCTGCGTCGCCTGGGTCATGTAGGTGGCGAGGGCGGGAGTATCGCCGGTACTCGCGAAAACAGCCGCAATGCTGAGCGGCGCGGGCAAGTCGCTGCTGCCGGTTGCCGCCGCATCGGGTCCAAAATAGGTGGCGGAGTTCTGCGGGGCGACGGCGATGGCCCGGTCCGCCCACTGCCGGGCCTCGGTGTCGGTGGGCTTCACCTGGACCAGCCGCTGGGCTTCGGACAGGTCTTCCTGCACTTTCAGGGCGTTCTGCGCCTGCGTCCCGCAGCCGGCGAGCAGCCCCGCCAGCAGCAGCGCCGCACCGGCGCAAGCGGCCCGTTTCAACAAAAAGTATTGGAAAGACATCACGCTATTATAGCATACAGCATCATTAAAAAATGATGAAGATTGCGAAGCCGCTTTCGGAAGGGTTCTTCGGGTATTCGGCGGGGTTCTTGAGGTATACTGGTTGTGCAATGGCGACTTCCCGGCGGCTCATTTTGTTTTCCTGGCTTCTTGTGGTCATTCTGGCACTCGGCAGCGCCATGCCTCCGCTTGCCCTCTGGCAGTGCCGTCATGCGTCGCGCGTGATCAGCGCCGCCGCGCCGCTTTCCGCCATGCCCTGCCGGACAAGTCTGATGCCGATGGGCGAGATGCCGCGCATGGCCTGCTGCCCGCTGGAAATAGCGGCACCGACAGTCGCCGCGCATTCTGCGGTCACGCGCCCTGCCTGTCATCCGGCTTTGACGCGCCTCGTCGCCCTGCCTCCGGGAAGCGTTTCGGAAACCCACACGCACCTCAGCCAAAGTCTTACCACTGCGTTTTTGGCCCTGCCCCAGACCGCGTTGTTTCTGCCGTCGTTCCCGGCGATCCTGCCGCTCCGGCAGCGCCCGCCGCCAAGTCTTGGCTTCTGCCAATCCGCCCTCAAACACGCCCCCAGCCTTCGCGCTCCTCCTGCCGCCTAATTCAATACGTTCTTCTGTTCTTCTACCACCAAATTAGGAAAATCTTCTATGAATATCGCTTTAACGCGAGCCGGGCGCATTCTTGCGTCCGCTCTGCCGTGCCTTGTTTTACTCCGCCTTATGCCGGCGCTGGCTTTTGCCGCCCCCTTTACACTGATTCGCAGCGCCGCCAAGACCCTGGCACCAGCGGCGCTTTTCGCCGCCGAGAAGACGCAGACTCCGGGCGTTGTGTCACTGAATGGGAAGATGCTGACGTTTACTCAGAAGGCCGTCCGGCTGGTGGCCGAAACCGGCCCCGAAAACGACATGCTTTCGTACCGAATTGACGGCCTTCGCAATCCAACCCTGGTCGTGCCGAAAGGCGCAGTGCTGACGCTGCTGTTTGTCAACACCGACGACGACATGGCGCATAACATCCGCTTTGGGGCTGTCTTGCCTGCGTATCCGAACGTAATGACGTCTTATGGAAAGTCGTCTGCCGGATCGTCGGAACTGGCGCATAAGTCGGAAGCTGTGCTGCACGGCGAAGAGCTGACGCTGCGGATGCCCCCTGCGCCCGGCGTCTACGCTTACCTCTGCACTGTACGCGGCCACGCGCAGGGCGGCATGGCGGGAAAGGTAATCGTGCGGCAGGCAGCGAAGAAAGAAGCCTCATGATGCACTCGCTGTCATGGCTTTGGCATAGCCTTTACGAATCGGCGGCGATGTTCTGGGAAGTGCTTTGGGCGCTGGTGTTCGGCTTCGCTGTTTCCGCCCTGCTGCAAGTGTTTGTCAGCAAGGAGCGGATGACGCAGGCGCTGGGCAGGCCGAGTCTGCGGGAAGTCGCCCTGGCGACGGCCCTGGGCGCGGCTTCTTCCTCCTGCTCCTATGCGGCGGTTGCGGCAGCCTGGACGGCCTTCAAGAAGGGCGCGGCCCTGGTGCCGACGCTTGCCTTTATGTTTGCCTCCACCAACCTGGTCTTCGAGCTGGGGTTTGTGCTGTGGCTCCTGATGGGCTGGCGCTTCGTGCTGGCGGAGTTTGTGGGGGCGTTCGTGCTGATTGGTGTGATGTGGCTGATCGTATCTTTGACCCTGCCGAAAGGACTGGAAGACGAGGCCCGCGCCCACGCAGAGGAGGCGGACCACAATGACCACGCCGGACATGACCACAGCGGACATGACCACTCCGGTCACGGCCACGCTGAGAACGGAAACGGCAGGCTCCGTGCCGTCGCGGATGCTTTCGCGATGGATTGGAGCATGCTCTGGAAAGAAATGGCGATCGGGTTTGTCATTGCGGGCCTGCTCGCCGTGCTGGTGCCTAACGGTGTCTGGCAGGCGCTGTTCCTGACTCACACCGGCTCCCCGGCGCTGAAGCTGCTGGAGAACGTCGTTGTCGGGCCGCTCATTGCGGTGGCCTCATTTGTCTGCTCTGTCGGGAACATCCCGCTGGCGAGCATTCTCTGGTCCGGCGGCATCTCATTTGGAGGCGTCATCGCCTTTATTTATGCTGACCTGATCATTGTCCCGCTTATTCTGATCTACGGCAAATACTACGGACGCCGCGCCGCCATCTACATTACGCTGGTGCTGCTTGCTTCCATGGTCGCTGCGGGCCTTGCCGTGGACCTGCTTTTTGGCTTCCTGCATCTCATCCCAACCGGGCCGCGCCCGGCGGACGCGCTTTCTCATGCCCGCTTTGCCTGGAACTACACGACCTGGCTGGATTTGCTGGCTCTGGCTGTCGCCGGAGGGCTTGCCGCCGCGCATTATGCCGCCGTGCCCTCAGCGCATTCCGACCACGAAATAAAAGGAACCCACTAATGTACCTATTAAGCGACCGATGTTTTGTTGTTGCGGCTCTCGGCCTGCTGGCTGCCGCGCCGACACTCGCTCAGAGCCAAGCCATGCCCGGCATGGACATGCCGGGAATGAGTATGCCGGGAATGAGTATGCCGGGAATGAGTATGCCGAGAATGAGTATGCCGAGAAGGAGTATGCCGGGAATGACTATGCCCGGCATGACTATGCCCGGTGCGAATACAAAAAAGCCGGCGTCTGCTGCGCCGCAGAAGACCTCGCCAAATGCGGCGATGCCTGGCATGAACATGGGCGGCATGAACATGAACGGGGCAGGCATGTCGTCCTCTGTGGACATAAACGACCCCATGAGCCAGGAAGCCAGCGGGACGGCCTGGCTGCCGTCGTCTACGCCGATGTACGGCAAGATGTTTATGCTGCGCGGCAATATGCTGATGCTGCACGGCGCGGCCATGCCGCGCTACACGGATGTCGGCTCACGGCGCGGTGACCGGCGCTTTGACGCGCCTAACTGGGGCATGGCGATGTTCAGCCACCCGCTGACCGCAAACTCGCAGCTTGGCCTGCGGGCGATGCTCAGTTTAGACCCGGTCACCGAAGGCGGCTACGGCTACCCGCTGCTGTTCCAGACCGGCGAAACCTGGCACCACCAGCCGCTCCATGACCGGCAGCACCCGCATAACTTCCAAAGCGAGCTGGCCGTAACCTACTCGCGCCTGCTCGGCGGCGGCAAGTCGGCGTACCTGTATGTTGCCGACCCCGGCGAGCCGGCGCTTGGCCCGCCGACCTACATGCACCGCCTGCTGGCGTATGATCTCGCCGACGCGCCCATCGGCCATCACTGGCAGGACGCGACCCATATTCAGTTCGGCGTTGCCACGGCGGGCCTGAACTTCGGCAGCCGGGTCAAAGTGGAAGCAAGCGACTTCACGGGGCGCGAACCCGACGAAAACCGCTGGTCGTTCCAAAAAGCTCGCTTCGACAGTTACAGCAGCCGGGTGTCGTTCAACCCGAACACCGACAACGCCCTGCAAGTCTCCTACGGCTTTATTAAGAACGCCGAGGGCGACGGTCTGGATCAGCACCGCACGACGGCGTCGTGGCTGTACAATCGTCCGCTGGGCGAGGACGCAAACTTCACCACGGCAGTTGTCTGGGGCCAGAACAACTTGAACACCGAAGGCAAAGCCAACTCCTATCTTGCCGAGGCCGATTATCAGCGCGGGCGCGACACGTTCTTCAGCCGCATCGAGAACATCCAGAAGTCAGGCCGGGAGCTGGTGCTGCCGGAAGCGGCTTTGCAGGGCCGCAAGTTCACGCTCGGTGCGTACACGGCGGGTTACGTCCGGGACCTGACCCACGGTACGGGCATTGACACCGGCCTGGGCTTTGCCATCACCGCCGACCAGCACCCATCGGCGCTGAACGCCGATTATGGCAGCGGCACCCCGCTGTCATTCCAAGTCTACCTGCGCTTCCGCCCGTCGCGCCTAAAAAACAGCGACATGCGGAACATGGACATGAAGGGCATGGACATGAAGGGCATGGACATGAAGGGCATGGACATGAGCGCCCCCGCCGCACCGCCTGGCCCAGCCGCACCGCCTGCGCCCGCTCCAATGCCGGTGCCCGCTGCTCCCGCCCCAGCCAGCTCAATGCCGGGCATAGAGATGCCGACGGCCTCGATCACGGTTTCCAAGATTACGGCGGCCATCGCCCCCGACCCGCCGCAGGCGCGGCGTGGGAACGTGCTGACCCTGACCGTGATCGGCTCCGACGGCAAGCCGCTGTCCGGCGCGACGGTTCAGGCGTCGGTGGCAATGACTTCGATGGACATGGGAACCAGTCATCCGGCGTTTCAAGACATCGGCGGCGGCCGCTACCAGGGAACCGTGACATTCGCCATGTCCGGGCCGTGGCGCGTCGCCGTTCGGGTCACGCCGCCCGGCGGCGAGCCGGCCCCCATCAAGGTCCTGGTCTATGGTGTCGGGCGGTAGGTGCAGAAAAGAAGGGCAGCACGAAAAGCCGACGCAGAAAAAAGCGGGAGACTTGCGTCTCCCGCCTTAGTTTGGGTTGCCTGCGGCTGCTAGGGCTTTTGCTCTCAGCCTGCGGATCAAAAATTACTAATCCGCGAACTGCGCTTCGTAGGGAATGAGGCCAAGCCGTGTGGCGCGGCGGAACGCCTGCACACGGTTGTTGACATGCAGCTTGTCGTAGACATTCGCCAGGTGGAAATCCACCGTGCGCTTGGAGACAAACAGCTGGTCGGCCACTTCCCGGCTGGACTTGCCCTGGATGACATGGGTCAGCACTTCAATTTCCCGTTTGGTCAACTTGACCAAATGCGACTCATCGCCGCCTAACGCGCCATTAACCGAAACGGGGGTCTTCGGTGTCAACACTGCTCCTGGGGAGACAGACATAGCTGTCATAGAACTCGCTCCTTTCGCGATGCCGCCTCCACACCCAATTATGGCAAAGTAAGCGCGGTTCGTTAGGGACGCAGCAGCGTTTCGTTAGGGAGCGGCTTCGTCCTGTGCAAGCAGTTGGTAGAGAGCAGTGTTGATGTAATAATTGAACCGCCCCAGCCGCCGCTTTTCCAGAAACCCGCCTTCCGTCAGCGCTTCCAGGTACTTGGAAGCTGTGAGGCGCGAAACACTCATATCCTGCTCCACGAACTCGATTTTCGTGTACGGGTGCATGAACAAATTGTTGATTAAGTCCTGGCTGTAGAACTTGTAGCCGACTCGGATGCGGCGCTTATAATCCAGCAGCGCTATTTGAATGCCGGAGACGATTTCGATAGTCTGCCGCGCCGTTTCCTCCACCGCCGTCAGCATATAAAGCGTCCAGTCCTCCCAGCCGTCTTGGTCACGAACCCCTTGCAGAAGGCGGTAGTATTCTGGCTTTGTGCGAACAAGAAAGCGGCTGAGGTACAAAATGGGAATGTCTAACAGGCCTTGCTGGACAAGATACAAAACATTCAGAATACGTCCTGTCCGTCCGTTGCCGTCGTAGAAGGGGTGAATGCTCTCAAATTGGTGGTGCAGGAGTGCCATCTTGATTAACGGGTCCGCATCAAGCACGGCAGGATCATTGATGAACCGTTCCAAATCAGACATGAGGGACAAGATGACTGCCGGGTCCTGCGGCGGCGTGTAGACAACTTCTCCAAGCGTGTTTTTCAGAGCCGTTCCCGGCAGTTTGCGGTATCCTGCGGTGTTTTGCTCCAGAACCGCTTGGATTTCCAGGATATGCCGGCTCGTCAGCAGTCCTTGCGATTGGACCAGATCAAAACCAACGCCCAGCGCTTGAACATAGCGACGCACTTCTTTGGCGGCGGCATTGCCTTCAATCTCCGGGAACAGAGTATCCCGAAACAGTTCATCTTGGGTTGTCACAATGCTTTCAATCTCGGAGCTGTCTTTGGCTTCTTGAAGGGCCAGCGTGTTGATGAGAATGCTCTGGTTGGGGATAGAAGCCGAAACGCCCTTAAGTTCCGCCAGCAGGCGACCTGCGGATGCCGTTTTTTTGAGTATCGCTGTTGCTTCAAAGCGAGCCGGGTTAAGGCAAGTTAAAGGTTCAAGTTCAGTCATTGGGTTTGCGCCTTTGCTTTTATGTATAGAAAAGCGTGTTTTTCTATGCACATTGTACCAGACGTGTATAGATAATCGCCTTTTTCTATACACGTTATGCGGCGTTTAGCAAGCAAAGTGGGCAGGAACACGGAAAAAGACAGAAACAGGAAAAGAGGGCAGGGGCAAGCCCTGCCCCTACATGGACGTATTGGCGGAGGTTTACTCGCGGAGGGAGGCCATGTCAATGACGAAGCGGTATTTAACGTCGTTCTTCATCATGCGCTCGTAAGCTTCGTTGATCTTGGAGATCGGCGTCATCTCGATGTCGCTGACAATGTCATGCTCGGCGCAGAAGTCCAGCATCTCCTGAGTTTCGGCGACGCCGCCGATGTTGGACCCCGAAAGCGAGCGGCGCTTGCCGGCCAGGGGGAACGCGGATACTGCGGCTGGGACTTCCGGCAGACCGACCAAGACCATGCTGCCGTCACGCCGGAGCGTACTCAGGTACATGTTCAGGTCATGCGGCGCGGAAACCGTGTCTAAGATGAAGTGGAACTTGTTTGCGAGCGACTTAAGATTCTCCGGGTCGCGGGTCAGGACAACGTCGTCGGCCCCCAGACGCCGGGCGTCGTCTTCCTTGCCGGGCGAAGTCGTGAACTGCGTGACATGAGCGCCAAACGCATGGGCGAACTTTAATGCCATGTGGCCCAGGCCGCCCAGCCCGACGACGCCGACATTCTGGCCGGGCTGGACGTTCCAGTGGCGCAGGGGCGAGTAGGTGGTGATGCCCGCGCACAAGAGGGGCGCGGTGGCGGCGAGGTTGAGCTTGGGCGAGATCTTCAGCGTAAACGCCTCGTCGGCGACGATCTTGTCCGAGTAGCCGCCATAAGCCGGTGTGCCGTCAGGGAACTTGCTGTTGTAAGTAAACACCGTCTGGCCCCGGTCGCAGTACTGCTCCAAGCCGATTTTACAGCTTTCGCATTCCCGGCAGCTATCCACCATCACCCCGACCCCGGCCAGATCGCCGACAGCAAACTTCGTGACATCGCTGCCGATTGCCGTCACCCGCCCGACAATCTCATGCCCCGGCACCATCGGATAAGTGGCGTTGCCCCATTCGTTGCGGGCCTGATGGATGTCCGAGTGGCAGACGCCGCAGAACAGAATCTCGATCTGCACGTCCGTCGGTCCCGGCGTCCTCCGCTCAAACTCCCAGGGCGCGAGGGGCGTCGTCGCAGACTGTGCGGCATAGCCTTTTGTGTTGGTCATAGAACTCTCCTTGAAAATCAGTCATCCCCTCTTGTTTCCCGAATTGGCGGGGAAGTAACCCCGGCACGGCAGGACCCGCAAGCCGGGTATGATGGATTGAGACGCCGGGGTTGTAGAAAACCCCGGCAGGAAATGTCCTTCGGACACAGATTGCTGTCAAGAGAAGTCTGTTCCCCATCCGAAGGATGCTTCTTTGCCGGGGTTTTCTACAACCCCGGCATTTCGTCAAGGGAGCTAGGAAAGCACGATGAGCAAATGGGGAGACCCGAACCACTGGGCGAAGCTGTGCAGCGGGGAGACTTGCGTGATCTGCCGGCGCGGGGAGCCACTGGACGTGGCAGCGGCGCTGGAGGTGTCCTGGCTGACGGTCCACGAAGACGCGCCGCTGCGGGGCTACTGCTGCCTGGTGCTGCGCCGCCATGCCGTCGAGCTGCACGATCTGTCTGCAGACAAAGCGGGCGCGTTCATGCGCGACATCCAGCGGGTGTCGCGGGCGGTCCAGGCGCTGACCGGGGCGATCAAGATGAACTACGAAATCCACGGCAATAGCCTGCCGCACCTGCACCTGCATTTCTACCCGCGCCAAATCGGCGATGTGTTTGAGGATGGCCCGATTGACTGGAAACTGGTCACCGGGCCGGTCTACAGGGACGGCGAGTTCGCGGCTTATGTCGCGGGCCTCCAGGCGGCGCTGGCGGCGGGCGGATGACCTTCAAGATAACTCTTACAGTTCGGGATTATGGCGGTTGATGGGGTAAAGCGTCCGCGTGAAGCGTTTCCAGCCGGCATGACCGTCCGCGAAAACGTAGTTCGCGCCGCCGCCGTGACGGCTGGCGGCAATGGCTCCTGTTTGCGGGTCCATTTCGTTGCCGGCCGGGTTCGAGGCGCTGTTGAACCAGGGGTGGTAAATGTCATCGCAGAACGAGTCGGCGGAATGGAACGAGTTCGAGGAACGACGCTCGGCGAGATAGATGGTCTCCGCCGGCGCAACAACCTGGGACTCAGTCAGGCCAAAGACAAAATAAGCGTTGGTGAGGTAAGAAATCACCTGCGGGCCGCCAGGGTTGAACGGCGCATTCGGGTTAGAAGTGGTCTGGTTGCAGTCCGGGTTGAACGGTGCGGGATCGTCCGGACAGGCCAGCAGCTTCTGCTGCGGCAGGTGGGTCTCAAAATCGGCGGCACTGGTGGCCTGTGCCCCGGAGCCGGTGTAGGGCAGGATCATGGCAAAAACAGACCCGGCGTCGGGCGTTTCAATCTGCCCGGTGCTGTCGTCAATCTGCGGCTGGTCGCTGCTCTGCTTGGACTGCGGGTAGCGGCCATCCTGGTCTTGAATGTAGATGGCAGCGGCGAGGCCGATTTGCTTCATGTTGGAAAGGCAGGCGGTGCGCCGGGCATTCTCGCGCACGGCTTGGAAGACGGGAAATAAAATCGCGGCGAGAATCGCGACAATGGCGATGACGACAAGCAGTTCGACTAAAGTAAAGCCTCTCAGCTTCTTCATTTCGGTCTTTCTGCGGCTGCGGCTGGCGGTTTAGAAATGCTCCGGGGAATGACCTGGGGCGAGAATGCGCCGTTTGGATTGATGCTTTTCAATGGCAGCAGCGAGACGACCTGCGCTTTGCCGCCCTGGCCCCGTGCGATTTCGCGGTAGCTGCCGCGCGGCGAGATAACGTTCCAGACGGCAAATGCCGGGCCGGACGCGGCGGCGCGGGCAAGGTTCCCAATCTGCGCGAACGGCACATCCTGGCCCGGACGCGCAAATGCCGTCACCCAGAGGACTTTGTCATGGTCGTCCGCCGCGAACACAATCTTTGCGTAGGGCGAGTTCTTCAAAGTCCAAACTTCCGGCACGGCCTCATCAGGATCGCCGGACTTGCCTTTATCACCAGGCTTGTCTTTTTTGCGGCCCGCGTCACCTTCGCTGGGGCTGCTTGCGCCTCCCGCAGTGAGCGCGGCATGGGCGTCGTCCCGGTCCATGCCGATCTTGATGCCGGCGAGTGAGTCGCCGGCCGGCGGCAGTGCGGGTAGTGTACGCTTTCCGTCCGCCGAGGCCGGAAGAACCGGCACCGACAGCGCGGCGCAGAGAGAGAGCAGAAAAGAATTTCATGCCGATTTTCCTGCCGTCCTGCCGAATGCCGGCAGGACGGAGTGTTGTCTCTTGAGTGTTGTCTGATGAGGCCGCTTAAGCGGCTGCAGCAGCCTTCTTCTTGCGAACGGCCACTGCGCCCAGACCGAGCGCCAGCAGCAGGCCGAAGGAAATGGTGGTGGAGGCTTCCGGCACGGCGGCGGGAGTAGCGGAGACGATCTGGAAGCCGTCAATGGGGATAAACGTCGTCGAGTCCGTGGTGCCCGCCACGCGGTCTGCGGTCAGCGTAAACGAGCTTCCCGTCAGCCCGGTAAAGAGCAGGCGGTCCTGTCACTGAGTTGCTGACCGGAACGTGCACCGCTCCCGCTTCGCCCAAAGGCCGGTCCAAGCGAACGACGGAAAGCGCGTCGCCGCCCTGCACCGGCCCGATTTTGCCGTCAGAGTACGCGGAAGCCACCATATCGGCATCCGAGAGAACGACCAGCAGGCGGCCCTTGAAATTGGGCGGAACCGTCGGCTGATTGACAGGCTGTTGCTGCCCGAAGGCTGCACCGGTCAGGCAAAGAACCCCCATTGCGGGAATCAGAGACCGGAAAATTGTCAACGCGCTCAGCATACTTATCTTCTACCTCGGCTCCTATGTCCCCAGTATCAGCGCTTCGTAACCGCGTTCGCAAGCTGTTTCATCCGTGCGGCGCTCCACATGTCCAGCATCCAGCCGGGATACTCGGCAGGCACGAGTCGCAGGTCAATGAAGGCACCCACCGAGGCTAACAGACACGTTTTTCTCTCAGGCCTGGCAGCACTGCTGCCGGGCCTTTTGCTGTTGCCTAGTCCTGGCTGAGCGAGGCCATATCAATGACAAACCGGTAGCGCACGTCGCTTTTGAGGACGCGCTCAAACGCCTCGTTGATGTCCTGAATGCGAATCATCTCCACGTCGCAAGTCACGCCGCGCTCGGCGCAGAACTCCAGCATTTCCTGAGTTTCGGCAATGCCGCCTGCCCCGGAACCCGCCACAGACTTGCGGCCCGCGATCAGCGAAATGCCTAAAAGCGCCGGTTCTATCGCATCAAGCTGCCCGACCAGAATATGCGTCCCGTCGAGCTTCAGCGTCGCCAAGTAAGGGTTCAAGTCATGGGCGCTCGGCACGGTGTCCAAAATGAAGTCAAACGAGTTGGCAGCCGCAGTCATCTGCGCCGGGTCGGTAGACAAGACGACATGGTCCGAGCCAAGCCGCCGCGCTTCTTCCTCTTTACCGGGTGTGCGGGTGAACAGTGTCACTTCCGCGCCGAGCGCTTTGGCGAACTTGAGGCCGAGGTGGCCCAGGCCGCCGAGGCCGACAACGGCGACTTTGTGGCCTGGCCCGATCTTCCAGTGCTTTAATGGGGAGTAGGTCGTAATCCCCGCGCAGAGCAGCGGCCCGGCGGTCTTGGGGTCGAGCGCGTCGGGAATACGCAGCACGAAATGATCGGACACAATGATCTTGTTCGAGTACCCGCCGTAAGTCGGCGAGCCGTTGTGCCGGTCGTTTGCGCCGTAAGTGGAGGTCGGATACTTTTCGCAGTAGACTTCCAGCCCGGCCCGGCAAGCGGAGCATTCCCGGCAGGAATCTACGAGCACCCCCACGCCCACCATGTCGCCGGCTTTGTACCGGGTGACTTCGGGGCCGACTGCCGTAACGCGCCCGATAATCTCATGGCCCGGCACGAGGGGATAGACGCTGTATCCCCAGTCATTGCGGGAGAAGTGGATGTCGGTGTGGCAGACGCCGCAGTAAAGAATATCAATTGTCACATCATCCGGGCGCGGGTCGCGGCGCGTAAACTCCCAGGGCGCGACCGGCGCATCTGCGGCCTGGGCTGCGTATCCAAAAACTTGGCTGCTCATTGGGTGTCTCCTGTGTGCTAAGATCGTTGTTATCTTACTCTTAACCGCGCAGAAAGCAATGCCCCACTTCTGCAAAACTATTGCCTGATCCTGCAAACCGGGTACACTCTGGGCATGGAAAATGAACTGTGCGAAAAGCGGGCCGAGCTGACGGCGTGTTTGGACCGGCTGACCGGGACGGATGGGAACCATCAAACGGCGGTGCCGGAGCTTACCCTGCATCGGCTTTCCGCGCCGATGCCGCCGGTGCATGGCGTTTTAAAGCCGACGTTCTGCATTACGGCGCAGGGCGGCAAGCTGGCGGTGCTGGGCGAAGAAACCCATGTGCACGATCCCGCGCGTTACCTGCTGCTGTCGGTTGATCTGCCGCTGACCGTGCAGATCGTGGAGGCATCGCCGGAAGACCCTTACTTGGGGTTCTGCCTGGACATTGACCCGCGCCAGATTGGGGCGCTGCTGCTGGAAATGGCCCCGTCTGGGGCCGGCGAGCCGGCGGCTGCGGCACGCGGCCTGTCCCTGAGCCGGACCGACGCGCCGCTGCTCGACGCCGTCCTCCGCCTCCTGCGCCTTTTAGACACGCCCGCCGATGTCTCGATGCTTGCCCCGCCGGCCGTGCGCGAGATTTTGTACCGCCTGCTGACGGGCGAGCAGGGCCAACGCCTGCGCCAGATCGCCGTCCATAACAGCCTGACCCAGCGGATCGCGCGGGCGACGGAATGGATCAAGCGCCACTATGCCGAGCCGCTGTCCATTGAGACTATCGCTCAGGAAGTCTGCATGAGTGCGTCCGGCTTGCACCACCACTTCAAGGCCGTTACCGCCCTCAGCCCCTTGCAGTACCAGAAGCACCTGCGGCTTCAGGAAGCTCGCCGCCTCATGCTCTCCGAGGCTTTGGACGCCGCCACCGCCGGCTACCGGGTCGGCTACCAGAGTCCCTCCCAGTTCAGCCGCGAATACCGCCGCCTCTTCGGTGCCCCGCCTCGGCGCGATTTAGCCCGCCTGCGTGGCCCTTCTTAGTAAACGTGCGATGACGCTGATAGGAAAGCCTTTTGCCGTGGTACAATGAAATTACTGTTGCGAAGTCTCGAAACTGAGGGAATCATGCCAGCCAAAACCACCGCACTTGCCGAAGCGCTTGAAAAAGACAACCCAGACTGTCAGGATAATTCTGCTGCGGGGATAATCCTGGAAGCCGATTATGCGGAAGACCGCCCGGTTGCACTACTAGCGGAACGGCAGCGGGAGTTCCAAAAGAGCCTGCGCGATCATTATGTAGACGCGGAGATGCCTCCGGCCTGATGCCGTGCCATGCTAGGGAGGGCAGAATGTATTTAGAAGAACTCAGCGGTGAAGTAAGCCAGGGTGACATCTTCGAGCGCCTGCCGCTCGCTCCGGTCGCGGACGGTCGGGGGCCGGGAGAAGTTCGCCTGGTTTCTGCGATTTTGCTGACCCAAGACTGTGAATATGACAAGCCTTCGACTGCTTCTGTTTTAATCGCCGAAGTTCTGCCGCTCTCCGTGATTGCCTCCGGTAGCCAGGGCAATGTTCGCAAGAACCGTGTTGCCAGTGCTTTTCATCTACCTCCCCATGCTGACCTTCCCGAATCGTATGTAGACCTTCGCACACTTAGCCGCGTCAATAAAAGCCTCGTTGCCGAAGCGCAAGATGAAAACCGGCTGCTGTCGCTCACGGAAGAAGGGCGATTAGCGTTGCAGCGGCAGATTGCCGGCTTCTTCGGCTATGACCGCTAAGAGGCTAAACAGCCTGATAAATAGCAGGGCGGTAGCGGGGGCGGGGAACCGGCTTGCCCGATTCACGAGCGGCGGCGAGCCAGGCATCTTTGGCCCGCAGGACTTCCTGCAAAGCGTCGCCGGGCGTCACGCCAAAGGCGGAGCAAAACTTGAGGTCGGGAATATCGGCAATGTAGCCGCCGTCGTCCTTGCTGTAAAAGACATTGATGTGATAGTCCTGCATCGTTCTTATCCTTTTCTTTGACAACTGACTCCCTGATACGCTATAATACCGAACAGATGCACGTTCAGGTTCAATCTGGACTTGTTAAACAGTAGTCTGTCTACTAATCAACTGGAAATAGAGGTCACAAAAGGGGGTTCAGTCGTAATGAAAGCTCTGCTGGACACAAACATTGTTATACATCGTGAAGCCTCTCGCGGCATAAAGCAAGACATAGGCATCTTGTACAAGTGGCTCGACAACTTGCACTATACAAAGTGTGTTCATCCCATTTCTGTGTCTGAGCTGAATAAACACCATCAGGGCGATACATTGGATGCGTTCAACGCAAAATTGGCTGCCTATAATGTTCTAAAAACAAAAACGGCATTGCATCCAGAAGTCGATAAAGTTTGTACTCCCCTAGATGTAAACGAAAACGACAAAAATGACACCCTTTTGCTGAATGAGGTTTACACCGAACGTGTCGATCTTCTCATCACTGAGGACAAAAAAATCAAGCGGAAAGCAACTTCGCTCGGAATTGGGGATCGTGTTTATAAGGTAGACCAGTTTCTTGAAAAAGTAACAGCAGAAAACCCAGAACTCGCTGCATACAAAGTTCTGTCAGTCAAGCAGGAGTATTTTGGCGACATTGACATTAATGATCCTTTTTTTGATAGCTTCAAGGAGGATTATCCAGGCTTCGAGAGATGGTTTAACCGGAAGAGCGAAGCAATTGCTTATACATGCCGTTCTGATGAAGGCTTGACAGCATTTTTGTACGTCAAACGCGAAGACCAAGATGAACCTTGCAATGATATTGAACCTTCATTCTCGAAGAAGCGGCGGCTGAAAATCGGGACCTTCAAAGTAGCACACAATGGCTTCAAGATCGGCGAGCGCTTTCTGAAGATTATCTTTGATAATGCACTCCGCAATAAAGTTAACGAAGTGTATGTGACCATCTATGACAGAAGCGATGAGCAAAAACGCCTCATTGATCTGCTTAAAATCTTCGGCTTTATCAAACATGGGACGAAGCAAAACGAAGACGGTTCTGAACTTGTTTTTGTTCGTGATATGCTAAGAGTCTTCGACGCCGAAAATCCAAAACTAACTTACCCCTACATCAGCCAAAGCGCCCGAGTTTTCATCGTTCCAATCTATCCTGCATAGCATACCGACCTTTTTCCTGACTCCATTCTAAACAATGAGTCTCCGCTGAACTTTGTTGAGCATGAGCCGTTTCGAAATGCCATCCGCAAAGTCTATATCTCCCGCTCCCGAGTTCGCGACCTGCGATCAGGAGATGTGATAGTGTTTTACCGTACTGGTGGTTATTACGCTGGTGTGGTAACAACAATTGGAGTTGTAGAGAATGTGGTTACTGGCATAACAGCATCGTTAGACTTTGTGCAGCTTTGCCGAAAGCGAAGCGTTTTCACAGACAAACAGCTTCTCGAACATTGGGACTATTCAAATGACAAGCCGTTTATTGTCAATTTTCTATACAGCTATTCTTTTCCTAAGCGCCCTAACCTGCAACGCCTCATAGAGATGGGAGTTATAAAAGATGTAAGTTCCGTCCCGCGTGGATTTCAGCAAATCAGTCAAGAGCAATTTGAGTCAATTTTACACGAGGCAGAAACAGATGATTGCATTGTTGTCGATTAAGCCGGAATTCGCGTCAAGGATTTTCAACGGCACTAAGAAGTTTGAGTATCGGAAGATAATATTCAAGCGGAATGTTACCCGTGTTGTTGTCTATGCTTCAGCACCGATAAGTATGGTGATTGGTGAGTTTACAGTGGAAGGAATTTTACATGACGAATTAGAAAGTTTATGGCAAGAAACACAACAACAATCTGGTATCTCAAAGGACTTCTTTGATAACTACTTTTCCCAGCACTCCACTGGCTACGCTATAGTGATTGGTCAAACCGAACAGTATAGTTCTCCTTATAGACTTCAAGAATCTCTTGGTCTTCATCCTCCTCAATCCTTCGTGTATCTCAGTTGCCCGATGAAGTCCAATGTAAACAACTTAGCGCTAGAACTCTGAGAATGCTAGGTTAATCCTCAAGTTCAGCCTATCGTTGCCCACCACCTTCTTTGACAACCTTGCCCCTAATTTGCTATAATTGATACTCAATGCGGCTGAAGAAATTGCAATTGCAGGGGTTTAAGACCTTTGCGGATAAAACGGAAATCGAGTTCGCGCCCGGCGTGACGGCGATTGTCGGGCCGAACGGGTCGGGGAAATCCAATCTCGGCGACGCCGTGCTGTGGGTGCTGGGCGAGCAGAAAGCGGCGGCCCTGCGCGGCGCGAAAGCCGCGGATGTGATCTTTAGCGGCAGCGAGGGGCGCAAGGCGTCGGGCATGGCGGAAGTGTCGCTGACGGTGGACAACTCGGACGGCGGCCTGCCGATTGACTTTGGCGAGGTGACCATCACGCGCCGGGCGTACCGCACAGGCGAAGGCGAGTATTTTCTCAACAAAACTCCCTGCCGGCTCAAAGACATTTACGAGCTGTTCTTAGACACCGGGGTCGGGCGCGAGTCGTACTCGCTGGTCAATCAAGGCCAGATTGACGCTGTGCTGTCGGTCAATGCCGAGGACCGGCGCGGGCTGTTTGAGGAAGCGGCGGGTATCAAGAAGTACCGGGTCAAGAAGCGCGAAGCCCTGCGGAAGCTGGAAGCGACCGAAACTAATCTGCTGCGGGTGCGGGACATTCAGAGCGAGATCACGGGCCGGGTTGAGCCGCTGTGGCGGCAGGCGGAGCGGGCGGAAACGCATCAGCGTTTGAAGGGCCGGCTCAAAGCCATTGAAAGCAGCCTGCTGATCTGCGACCTGCGCTTTGCCGAAACTCAGCTTGAGACCGCTCGGAGGGCTTGCGAAGAGCAGCAGGCGGCGGCGCTGGACTTTGGTCAACGCCTGGCGGACGCGGAAGCTGAGGCGCAGGACATCGCGCGGCGTCACGCGGAGGCTGAGGCGGCGCTGGACGCCCGCCGGGCAGCGCTGGGCGCGGCGGCAACGGCTTTAGAACGGGCGGAAAGCGGGCGGGCGCTGGCTGCCCAGCGCACCGAAGGACTGACTCAGGCCCAGCGGCAAGTGGTCGGTGAACTGGAAGAGTTAGGGGAGCGGCGGGACGCGCTGGGGCGGCAGGTCGCGGCGCTGGACGCCGAGCTTGCGGGTGTCCGCGCGGAAGAAGCCGATTTGCGGCGGGACGTGAGCGGGCGTCAGGCGGCGACCCAGGCGCTGGGCGAGCGAATTGCGGGCCTCACCCGGCAGGCGGAGCGGCGGCGTTCGGAAAGCCTTGCGCTGTCCCGGCGTCTGGCCGCGCGGGAAGCCGATGCCGCGCGAGCGAGTGCGCGGGTCACGGAGCTGGAAGGAGGTTTGCCGGGGATTGCCGCCGAAGCCGAGCGTTTACGAGTGGTGGCGCGGGAGCTGCGGGCCGATGCCGAAACGGCGCGGGCGGCGTCTGATGCGGCCAAGACCGCGCTGGGAACGGCGGAGCTTGCCGTGACGGACGCACTCGGCAGGCGCGACGCCGCGCGGGCGGCAACCGGGGCAGCGCAGGCCAAAGCCCAGGCGGCGCAGTCGGCCGCCGTTGCGTTGTCCACACGCCTGCGGACGCTTCAGGAGATGGAATCCGCGCAGGAAGGCTACTTTGCCGGGGTCAAATCGGTATTCGACGCCAAAAAGCGCGGGGTACTGACGGGCGAGTTTACCGTCGTCGCCGACTCATTCCAGACGCCTGCCGGATTTGAAGTGGCTCTGGAAACAGCGCTTGCGGCGAGTTTGCAGGACATCATTACGGACACCGAAGACGCCGCGAAAGCCGCCATCGCATTCCTGCACGAGAACCGGGCGGGCCGGGCGACTTTTCTGCCGCTGAACCGGATGCGTCCGGGCCGGGACACGCTTGACATTCGGGACGTCGAGGGCCGAAGCGGCGTTCTGGGCGCGGCGTTAGAAATTATCACGTTTGACCCCAAATTTCGGCCCGCGCTGGAAGTGCTGCTCGGGCGTGTGTTCGTCTGCGAGACTTTAGACGACGCCCTGCGGGCGTCGGCGAGCGCTAAAGGCTGGAACCGGATTGTCACCCGCACCGGCGAGATTATCCTGCCGACCGGGGCGCTTTCCGGCGGGCGTCAGGCCGGGCGCACGGCAAACATTCTGGGCCGCAAGACCGAGATCGCGTCCGGGAAGGCCGAGCTGAGAGCTAAAGAAAACGCACTGGACGCGGGCCGCCGTGAGCTATCACAGGCGGAAGCGGCGCGGGAAGCGGCGGAGCGGGCGCTGTCCGAGGCGCAAAGCGCGAAGCAGTCGGCGCAGGGCGCGAAGACCGACGCCGAGCGCCGGGCCGAGCGGGCCGTTCAAGAGGTTCGGCGGGCGGAAGACGCGCATCTTCAGAGTGTCCGGCGCTCTGAGGCTGCGGACGCGACGCTGACCCAGGCGCGGGACCACGCTGCCCGCGTGGCGTCGGCGCTGGCCTTGGAGAGCGTGGAAACGACGGGAACCGATGACATCCAGGCCGCCGAAGCCGAACAATTGACGCTTCTGACAATCGAGCGTGACGGCCTGCAAGCCGAACTGACTTCGGTGCGGATCAGTTTGGCAACGGCCAGCGAAAAGACAAGCAGCCTGGACCGGGCGCTGCGAAGCGCCCGTGGCGAAGGGGATACTCTCACGGCTCAAGAAGAGCGCCGGGTGCGTCAAGCCGCCGCCGGGGCCGAAGAGCTGACCTTGCTCCGGGTGCAGGCGGACGCGCGGGAACAGGAAGTCACTGAAGCCGCCGCTGCCAAAGCTGCCGCTGAGGCCGCGCTGGCCGAGCAGACCGGGATCCGGCAGGCGCTGCTTCAGGAGTCCTACGCGGCCAACGCCAAGATGCGCTCGCTCGGTGAGGCGCGGGCCAAAGCACTCGACGCAGTACATAAAAACGAAGTCCAGGAAGCACGGCTCTCCACCCAGCGGGACACGCTGGCCGGGCGGCTGTGGGACGAGTACGAGATCTCGCTGGGCGACGCGCTGGCACTCCCCGAAGACCCGGAAGTCGCAGGCGGCGCGGCCGCCGAAGTCGCCCGCCTGCGACGTGAGCTGCGGCTTTTAGGCGACGTCAACCCGGCCGCCATCGCCGAATACGAGGAAGTCCGCGCCCGCCATGAGTTCCTGCTGACGCAGGCCGCCGACCTGGAAGAATCCCGCGCCAAGATACTCGCCGCCATTCAGGAAATAGACGAAGGCACGCGCGGCGTCTTTCTCGAAACATTCCACGCCGTCGGCGCGGCGTTCGAGACTCTGTTCACGCGCCTCTTCGGCGGCGGCAAAACCGAGCTTGTTCTGACAACTCCGAACGACATCTTAGAGACCGGCGTAGACATTCTGGTCCAGCCGCCCGGCAAAAAGCGCCAAAATCTCGCGCTGCTCTCCGGCGGCGAGCGGGCATTGACCGCCGCCGCCCTTCTCTTCGCGTTTCTTTATGTCAAGCCCAGCCCGTTCTGCGTCTTAGACGAAGTGGACGCCCCCTTAGACGGCGCAAACGTTGAGCGCTTCGCCGACCTGCTGCGCGAGTTTGGGTTAAAGACCCAGATGATCGTCATCACCCACAACCCGACTACGATGGAAGCCGCCCCCGTCTGGTACGGCGTCACCATGTCTCAGCCCGGCACCTCCCGCGTCCTCGGAATGCAGGTTCCCGCGCAGCAGGCGACTTGACATCAGATGACAGATGTGGCACAATGCCACCTATGAGTACAACTGAAGTTCATGCATCTCGCAGCTACGCCCGGCTCAACTGCCGGGTAGATGCGAGCATCAAACAGCAGGCGGAAGAAGCGGCTTCTTTGCTTGGTCAGTCCATCACAGACTTCACCGAAGCGGCTTTGGCAGAGAAAGCACAGACAGTCTTAGAGAAACACGAACGGATCGTGCTTTCGGAGCGCGATTTTGCGCGGTTTGTGCAGCAGATTGAGAACCCGGAGCCGCCGACGCCGCAGCTTCAAGACGCGATGGCTGAGTACCGGAGGCTCCAGTTGGCCTACCCAGACGCCAATCTGTGATTACTCAATCTATGACTCCGCCCGTTTTCGAGCCGCTGGGAGCGCACCACGACCGGCAAAGCTTCGACTGCGGGGAACCTGTGCTTAACTTGTTCCTTCAGCGGCAGGCACGGCAGAACGCGGACCGCACTGTCGGCGTCACTCATGTCGCTGCCCTGGCGGCAGGAGACCCTAAAATCCTGGCTTACTACACGCTGCTGACGCGCGTGGTTGACGCCGAGATCGTGCCGAGCAAAAAGCTCCCGCGCGGCGAAATTGGAGTTGCCCTTTTGGGGCGTCTTGCCGTAGATAACAGCGCACAAGGACAGGGGTTAAGCCGCCTGTGCCTGCTCCGGGCAATGGCTCAGGTGGAACGCGCCGCCCGTGAAATCGGCCTCTACGCGCTGGTCTTGGATGCTCTGGACGAAGAAGCCCGTGCCTGGTATCTGCGGCTCCCGTTCGGCTTTCAGCCTTTGCTGGACGATCCCAATCACCTCTACCTGCCGGTCGAGACAATCCGGCAGAGCATCACTTTGTAGTCTGTGCCGGGAACAAATCCCCTTACGCGGACGCTTGCAGCCGTATGAACATTTTGACTGAACGACTAGAGCTTGTCCCGGCGACGGCGGAACTTATCCGCCTGGAAATCAGCGATCCGGCGGCGCTCGGGCAGCGTCTGAACGCGAGCATCCCGGCAGGCTGGCCGCCGGAAGAAGTCAAAGGGGTGCTGGCATTTTTTGCGGACCAGATGGATTTGGGTGTCACCGGCGACGGCTGGGGCATCTACTACTGGATTACTCAGGCGGGCGGCGACAGGCCGCGCACACTGGTCGGCAGCGGCGGCTTTATGAGCAAGCCTGACGCGAATGGCGCAGTGGGAATCGGGTACGGGACGCTAGACCAGTTGCAGGGCCGGGGCTATGCGACCGAGGCCGTGTCCGGCCTGGTGCGGTGGGCGCTGTCTCAGCCCGAAGTATCCCAAGTTATGGCGGAAGCCCTGCCGGAGAACCCGGCGTCGGTGCGGGTTCTCCTAAGGAACGGCTTTGCAGACGTGGGACCAGGCGCGGAAGAGGGAACGCGGCGGTTTGTCCTAACCCGCGAGAAGTAAACAGCGGAGAACTAGTCCGTCTTGCCCTGCTATGTTCCGCAGGTGGGCTTCGCGAAGCAGGCCGGCATAGTGGCGCTCAGATATGCTTTCATCTTTTCCAGTTCTGCCATGCGCTGGTCGATCTGACGGATTTTATCCGCAAACAGCTCCCGCCGCTCCTGTTCACCCAGCGTGTCCCAATCGCGAAACAACTGCACGATCTCAGTCAGCGTAAAGCCCGCGCATTTGGCGTGGGAGATCAGCCGCAGTCGTTCCAGCGCCGCCGCGCTGTACTCTTTGTAGTTGTTGTCACGCCGCTCCATGTGCCTCCGGTCCAGCAGCTCTCGTTTCTCATAAAAGCGGATCGTGTCGGGCGTCAAGCCTGTTTGCCGTGCCAGTTCACTGATTAACATTATTTGTCCTCACCAGTATTATTAGATGCAAAATTTATTTTTTAACCCCTTGACATTGGAGTATACTCCATAGTGTATCCTTCTTGTACCGCAAAACGAATGCGGCCAAAAAAGAAGGAGAGCAGTATGAATAACGGAAGATTGCAGGGGCAAGTCGCCCTCGTGACAGGAGCCTCTTCAGGCATTGGTGAAGCGACGGCGCTGGCGCTGGCCGCCGAAGGCGCGAAAGTCGTGCTGGCCGCCCGGCGCGTGAACCGCCTTCAGGCGCTGACGCAGCGTATCACGGAGAGCGGCGGCGAAGCGCTGGCGCTGGCGTGCGATGTCGCCGACGAGGCGCAGGTGAACCGGGGGGTGCAGGCCGTTCAGGAGAAGTGGGGGCGGCTGGACGTGCTGGTCAACAACGCCGGCATTTCCGTTCTTGGCCCCATTTTAGGCGCAGACACGGAGGAATGGCGGCGGATAATCGGCGTCAACGTGCTGGGGTTGATGTACGCCACCCACGCCGCGCTGCCGCTGATGAAAGAGCAGGGCGGCGGGCATATCGTCAACATGTCGTCGCTGCTGGGCCGCATCGCACAGGCGGGAACGGGAGTGTACGCCGCAACCAAGTGGGCTGTGGGTGGGTTTTCCGAGGCGCTGCGTCAGGAAGCCGTCCATTACAAAGTCCGTGTGACAGTGATTGAGCCGGGCCTTACGACCACGGAAATCAACGACCACATCACGGAGGATGCCACAAAAGCGATGCTGGACTCCTACACCAGCTCCCTGCGGACCCTGGATGCGCCGGACATCGCCGCCGCCGTGGTCTACGCCGTCACCCAGCCAGCCCATGTCAGTATCAACGAACTGCTGGTTCGCCCCAGCCAGCAGTCCGTGTAGCAGCCAGGGAGAGACCAGGCACAAGCCTGGTCTCTCCGGCTATTCTCCCGGACTTGTCTCGCGCCGGACTCCACGAAGTACCTGGGCAACTAATTCCTCTCCATAGTGTTCGGTCAGGGGTGCCTGCCGCAGCAGCAGCCGGAAGTAAATCGGCCCAAAGATTGCGTCTATCAGCAATTCCGATTCCGTGTCGGGTCGCAACTCACCGCTTGCTTTGCCTCGCTCCACATCGGCCACGGTCGCGGCCCGGCGGAGGCTGATATGCTGCTTGTAAAGCTCCTGCAGGACCTCCGGCTCACTCTGACCCTCGGCAATTAAGTCAGCCATTACCTTGCCGAACAAGCCGTTGAACTGCTCAATCAGAATATGCACTTTATTTCGGATGGCCTGCTCCGCCGTCCCGGTCTCCAGCGTGTCCGGCTTGCCGGAAATTCGCTCGTGGAACATGGCGAAGATCAGTGCGGCTTTAGAAGGCCACCACTTGTAGAGTGTTGGTCTGCCGACCTTCGCCCGTTTGGCGATTTCATCTATTGACAGGTCACGGGCAGATTTCTCTTGCAGCAGGTCATAGACCGCGTCCATGATCGCGGCGTGTGAGTGCGCCGCTTCACTATAAGGCCGGCCTCGCCGGGCGGCACCGGCTTCAGTTTTAGACATTCCAACATCCTATCGAAAAAATAACAATACAAAGTGTAGTTGCAATTGACAATCGCTTAGCTTTATATTATAATACATAGTGTAAAATAAATAATGTGAGGAGCGCGAATATGCATACTGATACCCACAAAGAGACTGCTGAAGAGACTGCCTGGTCGATGTTTCATCCACTCAGTGCCGAGGATGCGGCTGTCGCCGCCGCGATGCGGGCGATTGTCGAGCCGCACAAGGGCCTGATGCGAGGCCCGGCTGCCCGGCAGTCGTTTGACGAGATCATGGGACATGTTTCAGCACCGGCCGGCGTGACCTACGAGCCGGACACCGTGGGCGATGTGCCGGGGTGGTGGTGCCGCCCGGCCATGACCATACGGGATGCCGCCATTCTTTACCTCCACGGCGGCTGGTACGTTTGGGGTTCGGCCCAGGCTTACCGGCATCTCGCCGGGCAGATTGCCGCACGGGCCGGAGCGGCGGCGTTCGTCGCCGACTACCGGCTGGCCCCCGAGTACCCTTTCCCGGCGGCTCTGCTCGACGCGCGGGTTTGCTTCCAGGGACTGGCCGCGCGTGGGCTGCAGCGGATCGCCATCGCCGGGGACTCGGCGGGCGGCGGTTTGGGTCTGGCGCTGCTGCCGCTTGCCGCGGCGCAGGCCGCCTCCGGCGGTGTAGTTCCAGTGGGAGCTGTGGCCCTGTCGCCGGTGACTGATCTGGCGCTTACCGGCCAGAGCTGGAAAACACGGGCTGCGGCTGACCCGTATTTCACTCGGTCCCAGGCCGCCGGCCAGGTTCAGATGTATCTCGGGGACCACGACCCAAAAGACCCTCTCACCTCGCCTCTCTTCGGCGATTTGGCCGGGCTGCCACCGATCCGCGTCCATGTCGGAGACGACGAGCTGCTGCTCGACGACTCCCGCCGTTATGTCGAGCGGGCCATCGCCGCCGGCGTTGATGCACGGGTTGACATCTGGCAGGGGCTGCCGCACGTGTTCCCGTCCAGCGTCGGCAGGCTGAAGGCGGCAGACCAGGCTCTTGATGCAATCGGGACATTTCTGTCCGAGACGCTGGCCCCGCATTAACAACTGCGAACAAACAACTGCGAACATCACATCGCGCCGCCGCCGGGCTTTTTGAGCAGGAACAGGCTAAAGAAATCAGAAGGAGTAAAGAAGCGTTACGCGCGTGGATGTACTTTTTCCTGAACCGGAAAGCTGTCGCGCGGCTTCGTAGAAGAGAACACCCTGAACCCGCAGCGTGAAAAAATGCCCATAAATATAGCGAGTGCCGTGCCTCGCGTTGTCATACTCAGTTCCCTGCCCAATATCCGCGTTTTTCCCGACTCTGTAAGTAAACACAGGGATGGTATCGAGTGGGGACAACCTGTACTGCTCGCCGGCGTAATAAAGCTCATTTTGAGAATGTGCGTCGGACTGCGCGTATTCCAGCGTTACCTGGCTCGCTCCAAACGTCAAAACAGCATCGCCCTCATAATTTGTGGTGGTGGCGACGCCTGCTCGCGTGTTATCGGCTGACGAGGCGAAGTGGGCCAATGTCACGCCTAAAGTTGTGCTTTTGCTCAGCCCGTAGGTCCCGCGCAGGGCGTACAAGCCGTTGCGTGTGTCTTTAGTTTGGTACTGATCTTCCGAAAATGCATACGCTTGAATCGTGCCGGACTTGAGCCGCTGAATGAGAGCCACGCCGTCGAGAAATGTATGCAGGCCGACTTTATAAGTCTGGTTATAGAGTGTGCCGCTGGCGTCAAGCCCCTCATCCTGACGACCGATGTTGATCGTCAGTCCCTGCCGGGCATTGTGGTATACGAAGCCGTAGCGGTCAAAGTTTGCGGCACCCCGAAACCCCGTGGTGCCACGGTAGTAGTTCGTATTATAATCCCGGCCTCCGGTACGCGGCGACTGCAGCTCAAAGCCGAAGCGTACATAAGCGCTCAAGGTATGTGTCGGATTATAAGTAATGCTTGTATTACCGTAAGTCACAAAGCCGCGCAAACTTCGGGCTGAGGTGTCGCGGCTTGTGTCTTCCCGGTAGCGTTCAAACACTGTCCCATGAATCTCAACTACGGACCCCGCCACTTCGCTTGCCGGGTCTATCAACCGCCCAGGGGGGTTGACATCACGCTCAGGAACAGCTTCCGAAGGGGCAGTCGCGGGCCGGGACGATGCCGGGCCTTCAGCCGCCGTCTGAGCATGAACCGGCGTTAGAATGCTGAAAGAGAAGAGCGTCCCCGCCAGGGCGACTCTCGCGGGGGAAAAACAAGCGCGAATGCAGAAGATTGGATACGTCAGTGATGATCTTCTGCAAAGCCTTCGCGCTTTCATAGAACCTCCGAGATTTTCCTAAAGTTGGCCCACTGCAAAACACGCATGGGCAGGAAACACACAGGAGCGGGCTGGACTGCATCAGTCAAGAAACTTGGGAAAAGCCGGCAGCGCGGCGAAGTCGGCGGGAGAGTGCTGAATGATGACCCGTGCGTGTGTGTTGTCTCGGACTCGCGCAAAACGGGCGAAAGAGGCTAGGGTGTCTGCCCGGCTGACGTTCTCGTTCGGGATCAACCCCTTCTCATAGTTTTCGCGAGTGTGGTACAAATCGCCTGAAATGAGCAGGTAGCCGGGGGCGAGCTTGACCAGCAGCATCCGGTGGCCGGGGGTATGGCCTGGTGCCTTCAAAGTCTGAACGGTTCCATCGCCAAAAACATCTTTGTCTTCGTCGGAAGCGCTGACATGAGCATCAGCAAGAGGAGCAATTAAGGCCGGCTCGACCCCGCCGGGGGTGGGGACGCCCCGCGCCCAAGTCAGCTCAACCGCTGCCACTAAGAATGTCGCCTGGGGGAACAGGACAGTGTTGCCGCTATGGTCGGAATGCAGATGAGACAGGGCGACATAGTGAATGTCGTCCGGCTTGAGGCCGATTTGCGCGAGCTGTGATTTGAGTGTCCGCCGCACGGTAAAATGGCCGCCGAATTTGTACTCGCCGTTCGGCTCGGCGGCGATTTTGTCGCCCAGCCCGGTATCCCAAAGCAGCCAGTCTTTGCCGTGATGGATCAAGTAGCAGGGAACCGCTATTGATCCCGGCTCGCCTTCATGCTCGCCGGTATCGGAAAAAGCGCCCATGTTCTTGAAGTCGAGATGCCCGCCGTCGAGCGTGTAGAACTGCATCGCGACTGCCGGAGCTGTTCGCGCTGTGGTCTGTGCCGACACTGCGGTGACGCCGAGAGATGCAAAGAAAAGAGCGAGGCCGGCAAATAGTTTCCGCATTGTGTCTCCTGTTTTTGTAGCACAAGACTATGCCCAAGCCGTCCCCTGCACAAACCTCCGCACGAAACCATGCTGGCCTTGCGAAACCATGCTGGCTTTGCCGCTACATTGCGCCGCCGGCGGGAGGGGCACCGCCGGCGGGCTTTTTGAGCAGGAACAGGGCGGGGAACACGAACACGAAGACGACGCCGATCATCAGGAAAGCATTGTTGTACGCGAGTGTCTGGGCCTGAGTCTGGACCGCCTGGTCAATCAGGCCCAGGGCGGCGGGCTTGGCCTGGGCCAGGGCGTAGCCGCCGGAACCGCCGGTCAGCGTTTGGGCCAGGCCATTCTGGCGGTCGGCCAGCGCCGCGCTGCCGTTGTACAAATCGCCGACCAGATTGGCCCGGTGGAACTGAGTCATGTTCACGACATAAGTGTTCAAAGCGGCGATGCCGAACGAGCCGCCAAGCTGAAGCGACAGGTTCCAAAGCGCCGTGCCCTGCGCGATGGCCTGGCCTTTGAGCGTGGAGTAGGCCGTTACGGTGACGGGAATAAACAGAAAGCCGATCCCGAGGCCGCGCAGGACCTGGCCGGGAATGGTGTTCGGGCCGCTGCTCAGACTCGACAGGTGCGACAGGTCCCAGTTGGCGTAAATAAAGATCAGGATGCCGATGGCTATAAGCAGGCGCGGGTCAGCGCCTTTCTGCAGCGTCAGGCCGCAGATGACGATGGCGACTTCAATCGCGATGCCTGCCGGCAGCAGCACCAGCCCGGTCTCGGTCGGCGTAAAGTGCAGAATGCCCTGCACGAACAAGGGGAAAATAAAGAGGCCGCCGGTCAGCCCAAAGCCCATGGCGAAGCCGATCAGGGACCCGCCCGTCAGGCTGCGGTCCTTCAGGACACGCAGGTTCACCGCCGGGGCCGGGTTACGCGGCGACAGCTCCCAGGCAACAAACGCCGCGAGTGACACGGCGGCCAAAATCGCCAGACGCACGATCAAAACGCTGCCGAACCAATCGTCCTGCTCCCCTTCTTCCAGCACATACTGCATTGAAGCCAGTCCGGTAATCAGCAGGCCGATCCCGGCAATATCGACTTTCCCGGCACCGTCGCCAAACGCCGAGTTCTTGAGGTACGTGGCGACAATAAACGTCGCGATTATGCCGACGGGAATATTGACGAAGAAGACCCAGGGCCAGGCATAGTTGTCAGTCAGCCAGCCCCCCAGCATCGGGGCCAGCGCCGGAGCGACCACAACGCCCAAACCCAAAATAGACTGCACCAATCCCTGCTGGCTTGCCGGGAAAATCTCCAAAAGTGTTGCCTGCGCCGTAGACAGCAGCGCCGCGCCGCCCATGCCCTGCAAAACGCGCCAAAAAATCAGCTGACCCAGCGAGTGCGAGATGCCGCAGAAGAACGAAGACGCCGTAAACAGCAGCACCGACGCCACCAGGTAGCGCTTGCGTCCAAACCGCGCGGCAAGCCAGGCGGTAATCGGGAGCAGGCTGACGACCGCCAGAATGTAGCCGGTGGAAACCCAGGCGATTTCATTTGGGGTCGCCCCAAAATTGCCGCCCATCTGGGGCAGGGCGACATTGATAATCGTCGTGTCCAGCGCCTCCATGATGACCGACATCACCAGGCCCACCAAAATAATCCACCGGTTCGGGTCTGGGACCTCCGCCGGATGCGAGGCACCTTGCTCCGGCGGCGGGCTGTCCGGCTGACTCTGCTGGCGGCGGTTCGCCGGACGCTCAAAGGCGGAATTAGGCATAAAGCTTGCAACGCGGTTCAGCCGGGTGGAGTTCCCAAATCCCGCTTGCTTGGCAGCGATTGCTTCCTAATGCCGGTTTTCTTGACAAAGACCGGGGCGCTGTCCATAATAAGTGTATGATGAGTAGTATCTGGCTCCTGCTGGCGACCGGGGCGGCGATGGGACTGGCGGCGCTCGGGGCGTTCTTATGGGCTATCAAAAACGGCATCTTTGAGAACAGCGAAGACGTCAAGTACACGGTATTTCGGGACGAAGACGATGACTAAGCGACGCCTCCCTGCTGGTGCCGGACAGCAGCAAAGTCAGCACGAGAAAACACCACGGAAGCTTGATAAAGCAAAAGCCTGTCTTACTCTGAGCGGAGGCTGAAAAGAATGAACGATAGATGTGATAAACACAAAAGTCCCGTGGGCTGGTATGTTGCCACCGAGCTGCTTCGCTTTGTTCCTGATGGGATTGATCCCGAAGACGCAACAAAGCGTTTCCTGGTTTGGGAAAACCTCATACTCATCCACGCAGACGATGCAGAAATAGCCTACCAAAAAGCATTGGGACGACGTGAACTCCACGACTGGAAATCTGTGTCGGGGCAATGGCACTTTGAAGGACTAACAAGTCTACTGGCAATTTACGAAGACTTTGAGGATAGGTCAGAAATTATGTGGATTGAACACAAGCAAAAATCCGTCAACGTCATTAAGAGGATGGTCAAAACGAAAGAGCAGCTAGAGGTTTTCGTTAAGGAATAAGATCCAGAAGTCCAAGTACGTCAACGCCAGGATGAAGGAACACAATTTGGAGTTTGATTGGGATAACAGCAAAGCGGAAACTAATCTGACGAAGCATGGTGTTTCTTTTCAGGAAGCTGCTTCCGTGTTTGATGATGCGTTATCCATCACCTTCCCTGATCCAGATCATTCCGTGAGCGAAGAACGCTTGATCATCATTGGTTACTCGCACCGAGGACGTTTATTGTTTGTTTCTCATACAGACCAAGACGACCAACTGAGAATTATCAGTGCGCGTGAAACAACACGCCCGGAAAGAAAGGTATACGAAAGTGTCAGATGAAATGAAGACTGGAGCAGCGAACGAGCTGCGCTCGGAATACGGGGATGCCGAGCTGAAGCAATTGCTGACCAGCGGCGTTCGCGGCAAATATGTGGAGCGTTTTCGTCAGGGGACAAACTTGGTCAAGTTAGCGCCTGATATTGCTGCCGCCTTTCCGACCGAGGATGCCGTGAATGAAGCTCTACGGAAATTGCTCGCCGTTGGCTATGCCGTCGAAGCCCTTTAGAAGTCGAACGTAATCATGGCAGTTGCCGTTCAAAGTCAAGTACTATGTGACCTCTGCGGGCTGCCGGCGCGGGCACCGGTTGAGGCGGAGATCGGAACGCGGGCGCTGACGTTCTGCTGCGCGGGGTGCCGTCAGGTCTACCAGATACTTGCGGAAAGCGACCAGATCGGCGGCGGGCAGGACCCGACGCAGACGACGCTGTACCAGCAGTGCCTTCAGATGGGCCTGATTGCCCGGCCTGACAGCGGGCTGACCGAAGAGGCAGCGCGGCAAAACGCAAAGGAAGTGGCTCCGACGCTGGCGGCGAAAGGCGACGGGCTGGACGTGACGCGGGAAGCGGCATTCCAGATTGGCGGCATGTGGTGCGCGTCGTGCGCGTGGCTGATTGAACACGCACTCGGCCAGATGAAAGGCGTCGAGCGCAGCCGGGTCTACTTCGCGTCGGATATCGTCAAGATCGTTTACAAGCCCGCGAAAGTCGCGCCGGAAGCGTTTGTGGCGGCGATCCACCGGCTCGGGTACAGTGCGGAACCGTACACCGGCGAGGGCGGCAGCGCGGACACGCCCCAGAGGCGCGGGCGGCGGGCGCTGATGGTGCGGGCGGTCGTGGCGGTCTTTTTTGCGTTCAGCGCGGGCACGTTCCAGTTCCCGTTTTACGCCGAAGTTCTTGCCAAGCAGCCGGTCGCGGCGGACTTCATACAGTGGGGGCCGCGGGCCGAGATGGTCCTGTCCCTGCCGGTGCTGTGGGCGGGCTGGCTGCTGTTTGCCAAAGCGTGGGGGGCGCTGCGGCGCGGCGCGGCGATCATGGAGACGCTGATTACTGTGGGTGTTGCCGTGTCGTTTGCGTACAGCGTTTGGGTTGTCGCTAAAGGCGGCGTCCATGTCTACTTTGATACTGCCGATATGCTGGTAGCGCTGGTGCTGGTCGGGAAGTTTATCGAAGCCGGGGCGCGTCAAGAGGCCACCGGCGCAATTGCTCTCTTGTATGGCCTGTTGCCGGGCAAGGCGCTGGTCAAATCTACCGATGGCCGGGAGGTCTTGGTCGCGCTGAGCAAGCTGGGAGTCGGTGACAGCGTCGTGGTTCGGCCCGGCGAGCGTATTCCATGCGACGGGCGGGTCACCGAAGGCGCGGCTTTAGTAGACGAGAGCCTGCTGTCCGGCGAGGCCCGGCCGGTCGCGAAGAAGGCGGGCGACGAAGTGGTCGGCGGCACAGTCGCGACGGATGCGCCGCTTTTAGTCGAAGTCACCCGCACCGGCTCCGAAACGACCCTGGCCCAGATGATCGCTTTAGTGGAAGACGCGCTTGCGGCCAAGTCGCCCGTAGAGTCGTGGGCGGATGCGATCTCGCGCCGCTTTGTCCCAGCGATGATCGCGCTGGCGGTGGGAACCGCTGCCGTGCTGGCGTTGTCGGGCCACTCTGCCGTCGACTGCCTGGTCCGGGCCGTGACCGTGCTGGTCATCGCCTGCCCCTGTGCGCTGGGGCTGGCGACGCCGCTTGCGGTCACGACCGGCGTTGGCGCGGCGGCGGCACGAGGCATACTCATCGGCAACACGGATGTCCTGCAAGTCCTGCCGCGCGTCACCCACCTGCTGCTGGACAAGACCGGCACGCTGACCGAAGGCCGCTTTGCCGTCCGCACATTTACCGGCACGCAAAGCGACCTGGCCGCGCTGGCCGCGCTGGAAGAAGCATCGGAGCATCCGCTGGCCCGTGCGCTGGTAGCCCATGCCCGAAGTCTCGGCCTCGCCGCGCTCCCTGCGTCGGAGTTTGCCCGCCACGAAGGGCAGGGCGTGACAGGCAGTGTCAACGGCGAGTCTTGGTTCATTGGCAACCGCGCTTTATGCGCCGCTCAGAACGCGCCCATCCCAAGCCCTTTGGAGCAGTCGGCGCAGGATGCCGAAACACAGGCGCAGACGGCGCTCTTTTACGGCAAGAGGACCCCCACCCCCGGCGCGTGCGCCGACCCCTCCCCCATAGGAATGGGAGAGGGGTTCAGAACAGAAAGGCAAGCTTCTAACTTCTTACCCCTCTCTCACGAAGTGGGGGAGGGGTCGGCGCACGCGCCGGGGGTGGGGGCAGTCCTCGGCCTCCTGACGCTGGGCGACGCCCTGCGGCCCGGCGCGGCCCGCGCGGTGGCGGCGCTTCGCCGGGCCGGGCTGTCGCTGGAAGTCGTCAGCGGCGACGCCCGCGCCACGACCGACGCCATCGCCCGCTCGGTCGGCATTGCCGAGGCTTTAGCCCAGATGCACCCTGCCGACAAAGTCGCCCGCGTCCGTCTGGCCCAAAAGTCTCAGATTGCCGCGATGGCCGGAGACGGCATCAACGACGCGCCCGCGCTGGCCCAGGCGAATGTCGGGATTGCGTTCGGCTCCGGCACCGAGATCGCCCGCCGCGCCGCCGACATCACGCTCATCGGCGACGACTTGCAGCGCCTGGCGGACCTCTTCACGCTGGCCCGGCGCACGGCAAGCATTATCCGCCAAAACCTCTTTTGGGCGTGTTTGTACAACGCTGTTTGCATTCCGCTGGCGGTCGTCGGCCTCATCAAGAACCCCATCTTCGCCGCCGCCGCCATGCTTGTCAGCTCTCTCAGCGTCGTGCTGAACACCCGCCGCCTGAGCCGGCAGCTCGCGCGGACAGAGTAGACAAACACGATGGACGACCAGCCTCAGCAGTTTCAGCGCGGCGCGTATACTGTCAGCACTAACCGGCAGCAGATTGACTTTCCTGCTGCGCTTGCACTGCTACGCCGCACCAGTTGGGGCGGCGGCATGACACTTGCCGTGCTGGAACGGGCGGGAGAAAACTCCGTCTGCTTCGGCCTGTACGAAGACGCCGCGCTGGTTGGCTTTGCCCGCGCCGTCACCGACCTTGCGACTTATGCCTATTTAACCGATGTTGTCATTGACGAAGCCAGTCGCGGGTTGGGCCTCGGGCGCTGGCTGGTGGAGTGCGTTCTCGCTCATCCCGACCTTCAAAGCCTGCGCCGCATTTCCCTTTTGACCTCCGACGCCCAGGCGCTCTACCTGCCGTTTGGGTTTGAAGTCGGCTCCGGCACGAAAACCTATATGGAACTGCAAAATACTCCTCAAAATATTCCTTGATCTCGGCGCTTGGGATCGGGTAGGATCGGATCGCCTTCATTCGATACGAAGTAATCGCTTTGGCGATAGAGGAAATTCGACCCTTGCCCGATCTGCCTGCGCCTGCACTTGACCCCACTACGCTTGACCTCTTCGACCGTCCCGATGCCGCGGGTCCCTCTCCACGCGCCGCCGCGCTGATGGCTCCTGTTCCCGGCCTTGACGCAGGCTTGGTCCACGAAGCCCGGCCCGGCTACGGCGACCCGCCCGCGCCGTTCTATGCCAGTCCCGATGACTCCCTGCGCCTGTACCAAGCCGACGCGCTGGATCTGCTGCGCCGGATGCGTGATGAGTCCGTGGACATGATCTTCGCCGATCCGCCCTACTTCCTGTCCAACGGCGGCATCACCTGCGTTGGGGGCCGCATGGTTAAAGTGGACAAAGGCGGTTGGGATAAGTCGGCCGGCATCACCGGCGACCACAACTTCAACCTCTTGTGGCTGGACCAGTGCCGCCGCATTCTCAGGCCGAACGGTACGCTCTGGGTCACGGGAACGTCCCACAACATCCACAGCGTCGGCTACGGCCTGCAAGTTTTAGACTACAAAATCTTAAACGACATCGCCTGGTACAAAATCAACCCGCCGCCGAACTTGGCCTGCCGCTACTTCACCCACGCCACCGAGACCATTTTGTGGGCCGCCAAAAGCGCCAAAAGCCGCCACACGTTCAACTACCCGCTGATGAAAGAGCAGAACGGCGGCAAGCAGATGGAGTCTTTATGGCAAATTCCCCCGCCTTGCGCTTCTGAAAAGCGCCACGGCAAGCACCCCACCCAAAAGCCCGAAGCTCTACTTATGCGTATTGTTGCCGCTACTACTAATCAAGATGAACTCGTTTTAGACCCTTTTTGCGGCTCCGCCACTACCGGCGTTGCCTGCGCTCGGCTAGGCCGTCGCTTCATTGGCATAGATAGGGAACAAGAATTCCTTGCGTTATCTGTAAAGCGTTTGGCTGATGAACTATAATGCCTAATTCCTCTCGCAAAACTAACGCTTCATCAAATCGCAATCTGAAGCATGAACCGCTTGTCCAACCTTTTGTGAAGTGGGTCGGTGGCAAGCGTCAACTTCTGCTTTCAATCCGCCCTTTAATACCAAGCAAGATAGGGCGTTATTACGAGCCTTTCTTGGGTGGTGGTGCCGTCTTTCTCGATAAGCAGCCGCCATCCGCTGTCGTCAATGACTTTAACTTGGAACTTATCAACTGCTATTCAGTTGTCAAAAATCATCCAGAAGAATTGTTGGCAGCCTGCACCTTGCATCCTAACACAAGCGAACATTTTTACACTGTTCGCGAGCAGGATAGGAACCCCAAGTTTGGATTAATGTCACCTGTAGATAGGGCCGCGCGACTTCTGTATCTAAACAAAACATGCTTTAATGGCCTCTTCCGAGTCAATAGTCAAGGGCAATTTAATGTGCCTTTTGGTTCTTACAAAAACCCGGTTATTGCTGAACCTACTGTAATAAAAGCTGTCAGCCGCTATCTGAACGCGGCTCAAGTTGAGTTTCGTAATGGGGATTTTGCGGCGGCTGTTTGGGACGCAGTAAAAGATGATTTTGTGTACTTTGATCCTCCTTACGACCCTGTTTCCGACACAGCTTCCTTTACAGGATACAGTATTGACGGCTTTAGCCGAGACGAACAAACGCGGCTGAAGGAAGTTTGTGATGACCTAACGGATCGAGGCGTCAAAGTGCTTTTATCAAACTCTGATACTCCATTCATACGAGAGTTGTACTGCGACAGCAGATATAAAATTCGAACAGTCCAAGCGAGGCGTAATATTAACTCGGTAGGAACAGGCCGTGGCAAAGTTGACGAAGTATTCGTGTTGAACTACACGCCGGAGAATGAGGCGAAATAATGGCGGAGGAAACGAAAAACGACAAAGCTTGGGAAGCTTTATTTGCCGAGCATAATATCATGCGCGATATTGAATCCACAGGCACTCACTCTATTTCTGCGGCTACGATTGGGGTTAAGCGTGAAGCAAGACTGATGACTAAGCTCGACCATAGCATAGTGAGGCCGAAGATATTCAAGGAAAACGACCTGTCTATCTTACCTGACTCTCGCGGCACATATGTCATTGGCCGATTCAAATGTTACGAGAGTATCCCGAGACAACAGAACAATGACATCATTGGGTGGGAGTTTCCTGACTGGATGCAATCTCTGCTTCCGAGCAATCTCTATTCAGAGGATGCTGCCTTGCTTTGCGCTCTCCATGCCGGACTCATCAAAGATGTGTTAGAGCAAGAAGTTTTCCTTACCGTCAGCGGGCGCATGAGCACTGATGATTTCGACCTGCTAATCTCCAAACGTCTTACTGCAACCGGACCATATAGTAATTGGCCGGTATCGGTTAGAAAAGCACAGTGCGAAATCGATGGAGGTTTTGAAGGTCCTGAGTCATTTGCTGTCGTTGAGGTGAAAAACCAAGAAATTGATGACTTTCACATTCGGCAACTTTATTATCCCTACCGCCTGTGGGCAAGTAAGCTGAACAAACCTGTTGTACCTGTTTTCTTGACATATACAAGCGAGATATTTTCGTTTTATGTTTACGAGTTCGCTGATCCAAACAACTACAACTCACTTCAACTTGTAAAGCAAAAACGCTACCAAATCGAACAAACAGAAATAGAGGTCTCTGATATTCGTCGTTTGCTGGCGCAAACAAGAATAGCGTCTGAACCCAGGGATGTGGTTTTTCCACAAGCTAATGAATTTGAAAGAGTTATAGACCTCTTGACTAGATTGGCTGCTGAAAATGGCGTATTGACTCAGGATGAAGTGACAACGAATTATGCATTTGACTTACGCCAAACTCAATACTACACTAACGCAGGAAAATACTTAGGTTTAGTTGAACGTCTTCAAGATAGTGAGCGTGGCGTGTATTACAGCCTGACACCTCTTGGAATGCAGTTGATGAAAAAATCGCCAAGAGCAAGAAACCTTGCTTTAGTAGAGGTGATGTTGTCAAGACGTGTGTTTCGTGGGGCTATCGAATACTATTTAGATAACGCGCAACAACCACCAGACGCAATAGTTGTGAGCTTAATCAGTGTAGCCAGACCGGAATTAACTGGCACCACGCCTCCTCGACGTGCCCAAACCGTCAGGAAGTGGGTTAGCTGGGTGATGAGTTTGACTGCTGAGGGATAAAGCCAGTGAATACTAAATCTTTAACTAAACGTATTAATCGTAAGAACTGGTGGCATGTGCAACCTCTTGACCCTAGCGCTTATAATAAGCGCGGCAAGTTTTACTCGTCTTCGTTTGAGGAGGCAGAGTTTTACGGGCGGCCAGGTGAGCCTGAGCGTGTTGCTGTCGAACGGCCTTTGAGCGGCGATGAGACTTATATCGAGATGACACTGCTAGGCGAATGTCCGTCGGTCGAGTTGAACGATTTGCAAAGAGGAGAGGCAGTCGTTACGGCGCGGTTTGCGCTGGACCAAAGGTTGAGGGAGGCCGCATTAGCGCAGGGGTACGACTGCATTGCCTTGATGACACCGAGGGCATGGCGGAAGTTCTTGGAAGAAGGCATGCTGCCGAGAAGCATTGAGCTAAACGTCTTTGTTTGAACGCGGTCTAGTTCCAGACAGCGTCCATTTCGCGGCTGTGACGGCGGATGGAGTCCATCATTTCGTCCCAAAAGGGGTCGTCTGCGAGGTGGCCCGCAGTTTCCAGCAGCGAGTTGGGGGCAGGCGGGTCAGGAACGAGTTTGTGTGCCTGCGGCTTATTAGGTTCCGGGTTGCTGGGTGTTTCCATAGTGGCAGTATACCACACGCCGGGGGAAGCGGTCAGCCGCGCAGGGTCTCGAAGAGGGCCAGCGCCTGGGAGACGCGGCGGGGGAAAAGCCAGGAGGCAAGGGGGGCGTCGTGCCATAGTGTCGCGGCGTCTAAATCGTTCGGGAAGAGGGGATAGAGGCTGGCGGCGTAGAGGGCCTCGGCGAGGGGGTCGGTGTCGGCAACGCCGTCGGAGGACAGCAGCACCAAAGGGCCGAAGGGGCACACTTCGATCTGGATCTGGCCGCCGCCGGTCTCCATCAGCAGCGACGGCAGGGCATCGGGAACGTCCGGTGCATCCAGGCGGCTTATCGGGCCAAGCTCTGTCAGCGCGTCCAACGGCAGCTCAGGCAGGTTTAGGAGGCCGTCGTAGACGGCGTCAGAGCTGGCGCGGCCTGCCTGGCGCTCAATATGAACCAGGACGCGCCCGACGGCCTCGGGCATAGTTTGAGTGGGTTTCGGCATGACTCTCTCTTACCCACGCACGCTGGCTTTGACCAGTGCCCCGAGCCGGACGGAATGGGCGTGGCAGATGGCGATTGCCAGGGCATCGGCAGCGTCGTCGGGCTTCGGGACTTCCGGCAGGGCCAAAAGGCGCGTGACCATGAACTGGACCTGCTTCTTTTCGGCCCGGCCCGTGCCGACCACCGCGCTTTTGACCTGGGTTGGCGTGTACTCGGTCCACGGCAGGCCGCGCTGGGCGAGCGTCAGCAGAATGACGCCCAGCGCCCGGCCCACGGGAATTCCGGTGGTGACGTTGTTGGTGAAAAACAGCCGCTCAGTCGCCACTTGATCAACATCGTAGCGGTCCAGAAGCGCGTTAAACTCGTCGTAAATAGTTTTCAGACGCGTGGGCGCATCGTCGCCGGGCGGGGTCGTGATGACGCCGCAGGTAAGATACGAAACTTTGTCGCCGCGTTTTTCGATCACCCCGTAGCCGGTTGTCGCCGTGCCGGGGTCAATGCCGACTAGGATCATAGACTCATATTTCACTGGGCTGCCGGGGTTGTAGAAAACCCCGGCAGGGAAATGTCCTTCGGACACAGATTAGCCTTTCCAGGCTTTTCTTCGTGCGAAGCACGCTCTTTTGCCGGGGTTTTTTACAACCCCGGCATCTTTCTGTCTTAAAGCCGCACTACCTCGCCTGTCCGCGCGGACTCGTAAACGGCAAGCACCAACTCCACGGCTTTGCGGCCTTCAACGCCGTCCACAATCGGGGTTTCGCCGGTGCGGCAGCAGCGGATAAAGTCGGCGATCTGGGCCTCGTGAGCGCCGCCCCAGATTGCCGCCGGGTCCGACGCCGTTGCCATGGCCGACGCTTCCGTGGCCGCTTTTGTCCCGCCCGTCGCCACTTGCAGAGCAGAAGCCCGCGCGTCTTCGCCGCCGCCGGACAGGCCGTTTTTCGTGGTCAGGGTGTGCAGCATGTCGCCTTCCATGATCGCGCTGCCTTCCGTGCCGTAGACGCCCATTCGCACGGCGAAGCCGGGATACAGCGCGGTGGATGCCGACAGCGCACCGATTGCGCCGTTGGCGAACGTCAGGGTCGCGGCCAGCACGTCCTCGGTCTCGACGCGCTCATGCGCCAGCGTCCGCGCCTGCGCGTAGACGGTTTCGACCGGGCCGCAGAGCCAGCGCAGCAAATCAGCGGTGTGGACGCCCTGGTTCATCAGCGCCCCGCCGCCGTCCAGCGCCCATGTCCCGCGCCAGTCACCGGAATCGTAATACTCCTGCGTCCGATACCATGGCACCCGCGCCTCGGCATACACCATCGGCCCGAGCAGGCCATTTTCTAAAGCCGCTTTAACCTCTACGCTCGCTTTATCAAACCGGTGCTGGGAGATGACCGCCAGGCGCTTTCCCGACTCGCGCTGGGCAGCGAGAAGCGCATCGCAAGCCGCGAGTGACACGTCCATCGGCTTTTCGACGACCACATGCTTGCCCGCCCGCAGCGCCCGAACGCCAAGCGCGGCATGGAGGCCGCTAGGAACGCAGACATGCACGGCGTCAATGGCCGGGTCTGCCAAGATCGCCTCAAACGTCCTGGCTTCCGCCCCGTATTTCGCCGCCAGCGCTTCGGCCCGCGCGGGGACTTCATCGGCAAAGGCGGCCAAATGGACGCCTTCGGAGTGAAGCGCTTTAAGCGCGTCGGCATGGGTCGGGCCAATGACGCCGCACCCGACAATGGCAGACTGTAGTATGGCTTCGGACATAGAAAGATTGTAGAGGAAAAGGGGCTATTTGTCAAGGGGAGACCTACCTTCCCTGCTTCGCGGGGTCCTCCCTAAAGAGAGGATAAGGACCAAACAAGCAATCGCTGTGCCTCTGCTCTTAATCCTCCCTTTAGGAGGACCCCGCGAAGCAGGGAAGGTAGGTCGTATTTCCCCCTTGCCAAATCCCCCCGCTTCTGCTAGAATAGACAGCATCAACCCCAACATTTCGCCCTGCCGCAAGTGTAATCATCTACATCTAGTAGCAGTGAGCGTATAGCGTTAAGCATCAGCAATTATCAAGAAGTTTTATCAAAGAGTTTACATGAACACTACTCCCTCCAATTTTGTCCATCTCCATCTGCATTCCGAATACAGCCTGCTCGACGGGGCGTGCCGCATTGACGACCTGGTCAAGAAGGCTGTTGACCTGGAAATGCCGGCCATTGGATTGACCGACCACGGCGTCATGTACGGCTCGATGGAGTTCTACTTAAAGTGCAAGAAGGCCGGCATCAAGCCCTTAGTCGGCAACGAAATGTATGTCGCCACCCGCACCCGGCACCACAAAGAAAGCAAAAAGCTCGATGACGCCCGGCATCTGGTCCTGCTGGCGATGAACGAAGTCGGCTACAAAAATTTACTCAAGCTGACTTCGATTGCGTCTTTAGAGGGCATGTACTACAAGCCGCGCATTGACCGCGAGCTATTGCAGGCGCACAACGAAGGCTTGATCTGTTTGTCGGCGTGTCTCGGGGCGGAAGTGCCGCAGCATTTGATGAACGGCGACGTCAAAGCCGCCGAGTATGCGGCGTGTGAGTTCAAGGAAATCTTCGGCGACCGCTATTATTTGGAATTGCAGGACCATTATTTGGACAAGCAAAAGGGCGTCAATGAGCAGCTTATCCAAATGGCTGCGAAGCTGAAGCTGCCGCTCGTCGCTACCAATGATGTGCATTATTTGGATGCCGCTGACGCCGACCCGCATCAGGTTCTCTTGTGCGTTCAAACGGCGACGAATATGGACGACCCGAAGAAGATGAACTATGGGTCGAAAGACTTTTATCTCAAAAGCCAGTCCGAGATGGCCGAGCGGTTCCCCGGCCAATTGGATGCCCTGGCTCGCACGGTCGAAATCGCCGAGCGGTGCAATTTAGATTTGAATTTCGGGCGTCTCGGAATGCCGTCGCCGGGCGACACGCCCGAAGGCATGAACGCGCAGTCGTATCTGTCCGTGCTGGCATTTGAAGGCATGAAGAAGCGCTACGGCCAGATTACGGAAGAGCATGAAGAGCGGCTGCGGTTTGAGCTGAGCGTCATTGAGCAGACGGGCTTCGGCCAGTATTTTCTGATTGTCCGGGACTTCGCCAATTTTGCCCGGCGCGAGGGCATCTTCTTTGGGGTACGCGGCTCGGCGGCAGGGTCAATGGCGTCGTACTGCGTCGGTATCACGGACGTTGACCCTTTAGAGTACGGCCTGACATTTGAGCGGTTCTTGAACCCCGAGCGCCTGTCCATGCCCGATATTGACATGGACTTTGAAGACCATAGGCGTCAGGACGTGATTGATTACGTTGTCCAAAAATATGGCCGCGAGCATGTCGCCCAGATTGTGACATTCGGAACGCTCGCCGCCCGCGCCGCCATCCGGGACTGCGGCCGGGCCATGAACAAGATGCCGATGGCCGAAGTGGACAAGCTCTGCAAGATGATCCCGGCCCTGCCCGTCGGCATGAAGATTTCCAAAGCGCTGGAAGTCAACCCGGAATTTAAAGCCGCCGTGGATGGCAATCCGCAGGCGAAAGAGCTGATTAAAACGGCGCTGAGACTGGAGGGTCTGACCCGCCACGACAGCGTCCATGCGGCGGGCGTCGTCATCTCGGCGGAGCCGCTGGTAGACAATATCCCCGTCCAGCGGGCTGATGACGGCGTCGGTTTAGTGACCGGCTACCCGGCGAACGTGCTGGAAAAAATCGGCCTGATTAAGATGGACTTTTTGGGCCTTGCCAACCTGACCATCCTGGCGCGGGCCGTCAAAAACGTCAAAAAAAGTCACGGCATTGACATTGACGTGCTGAAGCTGCCGCTGGACGACCGCAAGACTTTCGATCTTTTGGGGCGGGGCGAATGCTCCGGCGTCTTCCAATTGGAAGGCGGGCAGATGCGCCGGTATGTCGCCGAGCTGAAGCCGAACAACGTCGGCGAAGTCGCGGCTATGGTCGCGCTCTACCGGCCCGGCCCAATGGCCCAGATTCCCCGCTATATCCGCTGCAAGCTTGGGATGGAGAAGATCGAGTACCCGCACCCGGCCTTGGAGCCGATCCTCAAAGAAACCTACGGCGTGATTGTCTACCAGGACCAGGTGCTTCGGATTGTTCAGGCCATTGCGGGCTTTAGCTTAGGCCAGGCCGACATTCTGCGGAAAGCCATGGGCAAAAAGAGCCTGAAAGAGATGGTCCAGCAGCGCGAGAACTTCATGGCGGGCGTAGCGGCGAAGGGCATTGTGGACGGAAAAATGGCGGCTTACTTGTTCGACTTGATCGAGCCGTTCGCCGGGTATGCCTTTAACAAGGCCCATGCGTTCTGCTATGCGCTGGTTGCCTACCAGACGGCCTATCTCAAAGCCAACTACCCCGTAGACTACTTCGCCGCGCTGATGGCCGTGCAGGCCGACGACACGGACAAGCTCGTCGCGTTCATTGACGACGCCAAGCGCACCTACTTGGAAGAATACGGGCAGCGCATTGAAATCCTGCCGCCGGACATCAACGACAGCGACGCCGACTTTACCGGTGTCGGCGCGTCCATCCGCTTCGGCCTGCTGGCGATTAAGAACGTCGGCAAAGCGCCGATTGAAGCCGTGCTGGCCGCCCGCAAGAAGAACGGCGGGCGCTTCACGTCCCTGCACGACTTCTGCGCGGGCGTGGGCGAGTTCGGCCTCACGTCGAAAGGCGCGATTGAAACGCTCATTAAAGCGGGCGCACTCGCAAGCCTGGAAACGAACCGCGCCCGCCTGCTGGCAGGGCTGGAAGGGGCCATGTCCAGCGCCGCGACCATTGCCCGCGACCGCAAATCCGGGCAAGTCTCGATGTTCGGCGACGACGGCGACGCCGAGTCTTTGGCCCACGTCGCCCCGCCCCTGCCCGACGCCGAAGCCTTAAAGCCGAACGAGATCACGGCGATGGAAAAAGAACTGCTGGGCCTCTACCTGAGCGACCACCCGCTGGACCAGTACGCTGGGGCCGTCAAAGCGCACGTCACGCACACGATTGACGACTGCCGGAGTTTAAGCGACAAAGAAGAAATCACCATCGCCGGAGTGCTTACCAACGTCCGCCCGTACTACACCAAAGCTAAAAACGAGCTGATGTATTTCCTAACTTTGGAAGACAAGACCGGCACCATCAGCGTTTCCGTCTTCCCCCGCGCCGCCGCCACGTTTACCGAAGCGCCCCAAAAAGACAGCGTCGTCTTGGTCAAAGGCAAGACTTCGCACCGCGACCGCATCAATAAAGGCGGCGAAGACGACGCCGGGACCGCTGCCAGCGTCGAGATCTCCGCCGACCAAATCCTGCCCGTCGCCACCGCCGAGAAGCTTCTCGGCGCAGGCGCAAACTTCGTCCGCGAGGCCCGCCCGGCGTTCTTGCGCTTGAACATTCGCATTGATAAAGACAACTTCAATTTAATTCGTCAATTGTTCCCGATTCTGAGCAGATGTCCGGGTTCTACACGTCTCCATGTGCATGTTCCTGTTGAGAACACCATGAAACCCGTTCGAACAAACCTAACCGTTTCTGCTGACGACCAGCTCTTGTCGCTACTCCGTAACAGAGTAGGTGATCCGCAAGCCGTTTGGACAGAGTAGCGATTTTTAGTGCGAGAAGGAATCATTGAAGCTCATTGCGAATGTATTCTTTGTTACGCAAAAAGAGTTATTTGTTAAAATCTCAATTTGTTGTGGTGTCTTATGGTAAGGCTTTATGAAGCGGCTATTTAATCAGCAACAAAAGCAAGCTTTGTACTGGTTCGCAGAGGGCAAGTGCGAGAACTGCCGCGTACAGTTACCCCACAACTGGCATGCAGACCATATACAACCTTATGCCAAGAACGGTCAAACCGATGTCACTAATGGACAAGCCTTGTGTTCAACATGCAACTTGAAGAAAGGCTCCAATCCGATGTTATCGCAATGGCCCTCAAATATAGAGCTGCGTTGGTGGCAGAAGCGGTTTCTCGACCAATATCGAGCGGAAGAAAAGCGTGATTTTCTTCTGGTTGCTACTCCGGGCGCGGGCAAAACAACTGCCTCTCTTAAAGCTAAACATGATTTACTACGGTCTGGTATAGGCCAAAAAATTATTGTCGTCTGTCCTTTCGACCATTTGCGAACGCAATGGCTTCACGCTGCCTCTGACGTCGGTATCCAGCTAGATAAGATTGTGAAAGGTTGGAACAACGAGATTGCACAATCGCCAGATTATCTGGGTATCGTCACAACTTACGCGGAAGTTTTGTCTAACACGGAGCAACTATTAGTCTACACCAGTAGGTACAAAACGCTAGTCATTTTAGATGAAATTCATCACTGTGGCGAGAGCGAGCATCTTATGTGGGGTGAGGCCATCAAGAAGGCGTTTAAGCCTGCTGTTCGTCGTTTACTACTTTCCGGTACGCCTTTCCGTACTGACAACCACAAAATCCCCTTCGTGACATACGAGCCTGATCCAGCAAAGCCAAACAGTAGCCGCTCCAAGGCTGATTACAACTATGGATATGGCGACGCTCTAAAAGACAACGAGGTAGTGCGGCCTATTATTATTCCAGGGTGGGATGGGGAGTTTGCATGGAGCGACTGGTTTGGCGAAGAGCGAACAGAGAGTTTTCAGAGCATATTGAGTAAACCTGATTCAAGCGCTCGCTTGAAGACGGCTATTAACGCAAGCGGGGAAGCTATGCGAACCGTACTTACAAAAGCAAACCAGAAGCTGGAAGAAGTACGACGAGACGGACATACAAATGCAGGTGGGCTTGTTGTTGCTCAGGATCAGTCTGCCGCTAAGGCATTAGCAATAATCATTGAAAAAATCTCCGGCGAAAAACCCATATTAGTCATTTCCGAAATAGGAGATGAAGCCTCACCAGAGATTAAGAGATTTAGCCAGGGCAAGCAAAAGTGGATTGTTGCAGTCAAAATGGTATCTGAAGGGGTAGACATAAAACGGTTGCGCGTAGGCGTCTTTGCGACCAATATATTGACAGAAACATTTTTCCGGCAGGTAATTGGGAGAGTAATCCGCTGGGACAAGCAGTGGAGCCATCTTGATGATCAAACTGCATGGTTCTATGTTCCCGAAGACCCACAATTGATGCGACTGGCAAGAACAATCAAAGAAGAAATTCACCATGACATTGAAGAGCGAGAAGAGAACGACAAGCAAAAATCCGCTGAGACTGGTAAGCCTCATCCCATGCAAACTAGCATGGTGGATTACGAGTTTCGGTATTCTGAAGGGGATGAAGTAAACCATCATACAAGTGGCGAGACATTTCCAATGGATGAACTAGCAATGGCTAACAATGCCTTCGCGTCAACACCTGGATTTGAAAAGATACCGGATGCAACTAAAGCCTTGTTCTTACGAAACCTAGGCGTAGTGGGGCAAACCCAGCCTGATGGGCCACCTGCTTACCCAACCGCTCCTGCTCAGCCTGAATACCTTCGTAAAGAAGCCTTGAAGAAAAAATTAAAGACAAAAATCGGCCGCTTAGTCTTTTTGTGTCAAGAAAACGGTATTGCTGCACCAGATGGTAATCTTTACAAAGCCGTCAACAGTGCTTGGGGCCGTGCTAGGAATTACAATCACGCATCTACTAATGATGAGTTAGAAGGCAAGCTAGACTGGGTTGAAGGCTTGATTACTAGAATACTAGACAAAGACAAAAGTGTCGTTGGTGTTATCTTGGGATTACGTTGATGGATGACCAACAAAAACGCAATCGCAATGGTGCAAAGGTGGACAGCCTATACCGGACTGTAAGGGATAGTCAAGCCGTTGAACTTGTCCCACAACTTGTTCGCCAAATCATCGCCGACGAAATGTGGCGTGAGCATACCTACGAAAAAACAAACCAAACCTTTCGATTCGATAACTTTCAAGAGTTTGTTGAAAAACACCCGCCCGACGGCTTAGGAACGAAAGTCGAAATCCTGTTCAAACTTTGCCTTGAAGATTCAACCGTAATGGAAATGATCGACAAGGCTCTTGAAACGGTAAGTGAAGCCAAAGACGGCAAGGAACCTCAGACTAAAAGACCTGCGGTTAGTTCCGCACGTCAGGCTGGGCTACGCAGGCTGCGCCGCTACGCGGAACAAAATGAAGAAGTAGCCGCGTTACGTCAAGCTGTCTTGGCTGGTGAGATAAGCGTAAATGCAGCTTTGGTCGCAGCAGGCTTGCGAAAACCCCGTATTACTATCCCAAAAGATTTAACAAAGGCTACGGCAGCGCTCAAACGCATTTATAATGCGGATGAAGTCGAACAATTGATCAAGTTCATGAGCGAAACAAGCCCTGAACAGCCAGACAAAGTAACAAAGATATGAATGGACTTCAGGACATGGAACCACCTCGTAGACTGTCCAATCGTGACCGAGATATATTTCTTGCTCTGTTGGAAGGCGACCATGAGCCAAACGAGGCTTTAAAGGCAGCAGCGGCGGAGTACAATAAAGGTTGGCATGTCGGCGATGAGTATCATTTTCAGCTTCCGCCTCCTGGTACGGAAGCCGATGGCGAACTAAACGAAGACGAGGCAAAATGCAGCTTTTAATGTGTGCGCCGGACTACTTTGATGTGACGTATGAGATCAATGCCTGGATGCGGATCGTCAACGGGCCGGACCCGGAGAAGGCGCGGCGGCAGTGGGCGGCGCTGTATGATATTCTGCGGGAGGAAGTCGGGGCGGATGTGCATCTCATTCCGCCGCAGCCGGGGCTGCCGGACATGGTGTTTACGGCGAATGCCGGGCTGACCAAAGGGAACTGGTTTGTGCCGTCGCGCTTCCGGCCTGTGGAGCGGCAGGGGGAAGTGGCGTTCTTTATTCAGTGGATGCTGGAAAACGGGTTCCACTTGAAGCCGCTGACAGAGGAGGTCGCGGGGTCGTTTGAGGGGGAAGGGGACGCGCTCTTTTACGGCGACACGCTGCTCGCGGGCTACGGGCAGCGCTCCGACAAGCCTGCGTGCCTGGGCGTTGGTACGCTGCTGGGCGTGGACGTCCTGCCGCTGCGCCTTGTCGACAGCCGCTGGTATCATGTGGATACGTGTCTCATCCCCGTCTCGCCGGAATTGCTGGCCTATTATCCCCCGGCGTTTGACGCCGACGCGAACGCCGCTTTAGAAGCGCTGCCCGGCGACAAGATTTTGCTGTCGGAACACGATGCCCTGTGCTTCGGCGGCAACGCAGTCGTGGCAGGCGACCAGGTAGTCCTGAACAGCGGGTGCGACGCGCTAGCCGCCGCGCTGTCGGAGCGCGGCTACACCGTGCATGAAACGGACTTGTCGGAGTTCCTAAAGTCCGGCGGCTCCGCCAAATGCCTCGTGCTGGCGCTGGATCATTAACTGAGACAATCGAGCGACGAATTTTTGCTCTGTTTACAGGATACTGCTGTGGAAGCTGCGGAGAAGCGCCCCTTAGCACCGCAGGCGGCAGCAGGTTAATGAGTTCGGGCGCTGCCTGGACGCAATATCGCCGGGTTGACATTATGCTTTCGGCATGATATACTATCTCTATCGTAATCGAAAAGCATTACGAAGAGCAAGCGAGGGGCAGATGCCTCCCGCTTTTTTTGTTCGCTCCTCTCTTTCCTCTTTCCGCCTTTTGAGCCTTGACCGGCGTTTAGACTGCATTTCTGGATTGCCAGCGTGCAGCGGGGAGACCTTTCGATTTTTGCCTCACCTCCTGCCCGGCACTACTGAAGCCGGCACTACTAAAGAAGGAAAACCATGACGAAAATCGTCTCCCCCAAAGTCGAGTTCAGCGGCCTGCTCGCCCAGGTGAAGCAGATTACCCCGGAGATTTTTGACGCCGACGGCGTCAGCTTCCTCAACCTCGCCCAGGGCGAATGGAAGTTCCCCGCCACGCCCCGCGACTTCTTCTCGTGCGTGGACGGTTCGCGGCTGGGCGCATTGCCGATGCTGAGCCGCGAAGCAACCCTCGCCGCCGTCGAGTTCGCGAGCACGGAGTTCCGCGCCTGGTCGAAAACCGATCTGGACGAGCGCAAAAGCCGTGTCCTGAACTGCCTCGCGCTGCTGAAGGAGAATACGGATTTGATTGCGTATCTGCTGATGTGGGAAATCGGCAAAACCTATACGTTGGCGTTCACGGACATTGACCGCTGCATTGACGGCGTCAAATGGTACGCCGAAAATATTGAAGCGATGATGCAGAACCGAACGCCGCTTGGCCTAGTGTCTAATATCGCGTCCTGGAATTACCCGTTCTCGGTGCTGATGCATGCCGTGCTGACCCAAATCCTGGCCGGGAACGCCATCATTGCCAAGACCCCCACCGATGGCGGCTTTATCTCGCTCAGCTTTGCGTTCGCGCTTGCCCGGCGCTGCGGGCTGCCGGTGACGCTGGTGTCCGGCTCAGGCAGCCAGCTCAGCGAGATTTTGGTCAGAAACGAGCACATTGACTGCGTCTCGTTTGTCGGCGGGCGATCAAGCGGGCGCGACATTGCCGCGTCTTTGATTGACAAGCGGAAGCGCTACATGCTGGAGATGGAAGGCGTCAATACTTACGGCATCTGGGACTTTTCCGACTGGGACAGCCTGGCGAAGCAGCTCAAGAAGGGGTACGACTACGGCAAGCAGCGGTGCACCGCTTATGTGCGCTTCGTGGTCCAGCGCAGCCTGTTCCCGAAGTTCCTGGAGACCCATCTGGATGTGCTGCGCTCGCTGCAAATCGGCAACCCGACACTGGTGGACCATGCCCACGATGAGCTGCCGAGCCTGGACTTCGGCCCGGTCATCAAGCGCCAGCAAGTCAAGGATCTGGACAGCCTGTACGCGAACGCGCTGCAGACGGGCGCGACACCGCTGTTCGAGGGGCATCTCAGCGACTCGCTCTTTCTGCCGAATCAAGACCGCTCTTCCTACACTGCGCCGCGCTCGCTGGTAGACCTGCCGAAAAGCGCCGAGCTTTACTTCCGGGAGCCGTTCGGCCCGATTGACTCGATTGTTCTGGTCAACCGGATTGAAGAGCTGGTCGGGGAGATGAACATCTCGAACGGCGCTTTAGTGGCGGCAATCGCGTCAGACGACGAAAAGCTGGCAAAACATACCGCAAAAGAGGTACGCGCTTTTAAAGTCGGCATCAACACGATGCGCTCACGCGGCGACCGCGAAGAAGTTTTCGGCGGCCTCGGAGAGTCCTGGAAAGGCTGCTTTGTCGGGGGCAGCCTGCTGGTGGAGGCCGTCACCAATAGCGCCACCGGCGAGCCGTCCAAAGGTAACTTCGATGACTTCACGATCCTGCCGGAGCAACGTTAGGAACTTAAGCCGAAAAGCCGCCCGGCGCAATTGCGCCGGGCGGCTTTTCCGTGTCTTTTTACGCCTGCGTACTTACTTCATCATGCCCATAATGCTCTGCGCCGCGATCAAATGGCTGGTTTCCGTGACGAGGTAAGCGCGAACCAGCGGCTTGACTTCCGGGTCGGTCGTGGCGTCCACTTCCTTCTGGGCGTCGCTGACATCCTGCTTGTTGGTCTGGATGGCCTGCTGGAGCCAGGCACGGTCGAAGGCGGCACCCTGCTTTGCGGTCAGGCTCATCAGAGCGGACTGGTCTTTAGGCGTTGCCATCAGGGGCAGGTTGAGGCCATGCACCCCGGCGAGGGCGAACAAAGAAATGTTCAGCCGGTCATGGTCTTCCATGAACCAGACGCCAAGCTGGCGCACCGCCGGGCTTTGGGCGCGGTTGACGGCTGCTGCGCCGTTGGCATAATCGGAGATGCTGCCCTGGGCGGCCTGAGTGAGAAACTGCTGATCGGTTGCTGTCAGCGGTGCTGGGGGGGTGTCCTGCGCGGCGGCAGGAATGGAGAAGGTCAAAAGCGTACCGAGCGCGGCCAGAGTGGCCTGAGTTTTTGTCATCGTGTTCGTCTCAATTCTAGGGTTGTAACCGTGTTCGCTCACTTCTACCCTGCTGGGAGGAGAAGCAAACCGGACGCCTGTATCCTAAGACCAGAACCCAAGTGACTGCCTGCCCGGTTTATGAACAAATCCGCCGGGGAACAACCGCAAAGACACCGCAAAGCAGCAGGCTAACAGCTCAGCCCGAACTGCTTTCTGCAAGACACAGCCTAAACGCCGCACAAAACAAACATAATACAAGAGGAAAAAACCATGTCCAAAACAGTTGTTGGCTTATTTGATGATTTTCAGGACGCCCAGAGCGTCGTTCGTGATTTGACAAACGCCGGGTTCCTGCGCGAATCCATCAGCATTGCGGCAAACCAGAACGCTTCCGGTTATACCGGCGACGGCAGTGACTTCGGCACCGGGGCCAGCCCCGCTGCAAACGCGGCCGGCAAAGATGCCACCATCGGCACCGGTATCGGCGGCGTCGCCGGCCTCCTTGTGGGCTTAGGCCTGCTCACTATTCCGGGCATCGGCCCGGTCCTCGCCGCTGGGCCGATTATTGCCGCCATTGGAGCGACGGCGGCCGGTGCGGGCATCGGCGCAGCCGCAGGCGGCATCATCGGCGGCCTGACCCATCTCGGCGTTCCCAAGGAACATGCCGATTATTACGCGGAAGGCGTCCGCCGGGGCGGTACGCTGGTCACGGTTGACGCGGCGGACGACAAGGCGCAGCAGGCCGTGGACATCATGAATGGCAACGGCGCAGTGGACATTGACACGCGCGGCGCGGCCTATCGTTCGGGCGGCTACACCGGCTACAGCGAAACGGCTGCCCCCTATGCGATGGAAGACATCACCCGCGAGCGCGACACCTACCGCACATCCAGCATTGGAACAGCAAGCACCGGCACGATGAACACGGGCACGATAAATACCGGCACAGCCACAAGCGTAAACACGCAGGGCGAGACGGTCATCCCGATCGTGGAAGAAGAACTCGCGGTCGGCAAGCGGCAGGTGCAGGCCGGCGGCGCTCGCATCCATACCTATGTCACCGAGCGGCCCGTAGACGCAAGCGTCACCCTGCGCGAAGAGCATGTCACGGTGGATCGCCGCCCGGTAGACCGGGCCGTTACCGACGCCGACATGGCCTTCGGCGAGAAGTCATTTGAGGTGACCGAAACCGCCGAAGTACCGGTGGTCGCGAAGTCCGCCCGCATTGTCGAGGAAGTCGTTGTCGGCAAGACCGAGACCGAGCGCACCGAGACAGTCCGCGACACGGTCCGCCGCACCGACGTTGAGGTCGAAGAGCTGACCGATACCAATACCACAAGCACGACCGGAACCACCGGAACAACACGCTCCAATATCTAGTTTATCGAAGCAAGCCGCAGCCGCCTTCCTCGCTTGGAGGAAGGCGGCTGTTTTGGTGACAATACAGAAAAGAAAACATACATGCCTGGACAGTTTAAGGGGATTTTGCTCGACATTGACGGCACGCTGGTAGACAGCAACGATGCCAACGCCCGCTGCTGGATGGAAGCGCTGCTGGCGCATGGGATTGAAGTGAATTACATCAAACTGCGCGAAGGCATCGGCATGGGCGGCGATAACTTCCTGCCGAAACTCGCGAATCTGGACGCTGAAAGCGAGCAGGGCAAAGCCGTCAGCGAAACCCGCAGCCAGATCCTCAAATCCAAATACATGCCGCATCTGCAGGGCTTTCCGCAGGTCAAAGAGCTGCTGACATGCCTGCATGACGACGGCCTCAAGCTGGTCGTTGCCACCTCTGCGAAGGCCGACGAAGCCGAAACGTTGCTGGCGCTGACCGGGGCGCGGGAGCTGATTGACGAGATCGCGACGTCGGAAGACGCCAAGAACTCGAAGCCCGACCCCGACATCCTGCATGCCGCCCTGCAAAAGTCCGGCCTGTCCGCAGGCGATGTCGTCATGCTCGGCGACACGCCTTATGACGTGGAAGCGGCCCAAAAAGCCGGCATTCGCAGCATCGGTGTCCGCAGCGGCGGCTGGACCGCACCTGATTTGAAGGGGACACTGGCGGTCTATAACGATCCTGCCGATCTGCTGGCGCATTATGCAGAGTCGCCGGTAGGGAAATAAGAACCTCACCCCGCCTCGTCCCTTGGCGACCCTCTCCTTAAGCAAGGAGAGGGTAGGAGAAAACAACAACGCTGAACGGGCGCAAGCCTCTTTATCCTAATTCTCTTCTTTATCCTGATTCTCTTCACCCTCTCTTTGCTTAAGGAGAGGGTCGCCGAGGGACGAGGCGGGGTGAGGTTCCTGCTACCGGGTACTATCTCTCCTATGAAACTCACTTTCTTAGGAACCGGGGCCGGGTCGCCAAGCCTGACGCGCAATGTCAGCAGCCTGGGTCTGCAATGGCCGCAGCGGGCGTCGCTGTGGCTCTTTGACGGTGGGGAAGGCACCCAGCAGCAGGTTCTCAGGTCGCCGCTGAAATTGAGTCAGTTGGAGCAGATTTATGTGTCTCATCTACACGGGGATCATGTTTTCGGCCTGCCGGGGCTTCTCGCCAGCCGGTCGGCGGCGCAGGATGTCCAGACGCCGCTGACGATCTTCGGGCCGCAGGGCTTGGAAGAATGGCTGCGGGTGACCCTGCGGCTGACCGCGACCGGCCTCAAGTTCCCGCTGCAATTTGTGTCCGTCAGCGAGGGTTTAATTTACGAAGATGACACGTGCGAAGTTCGTTGCCGCCGCTTGAACCATCGGGTTACGTCCTATGGCTACGCGGTCCAGGAAAAGCCGCGCCCTGGTACGTTTGATGCCGGCAAAGCGAAAGCGCTTGGTGTTCCCTTTGGGCCACTCTACGGACAGCTTAAAGCGGGCGAGACGATCACGCTCCCCGATGGCGGGATCGTAAACGGCAGCACGCTTGTCGGATCGCCAAGACCGGGCCGCAAAGTCGTCATCTGCGGCGACACCGGTGTCACGCCCGGCGTTGTAGAACTCGCCCAGAATGCTGATGTTCTGGTGCATGAAGCGACGTTCTTGACCGAGCAGGCCGACCGCGCCGCTGCCGCCGGCCATTCCACCGCCGCCGAAGCCGCCACGGCTGCCCGTGACGCCGGGGTCGGCACACTGATTTTGACCCACCTCAGCGCCCGCTACGAGTCTGGTTCCCAGCCGCGTACCGGCGAGCTGCTGGCGGAAGCGCAGGCAATCTTTCCGAACACGCTGCTCGCGCATGACTTCTGGACGTATGAAGTCACCGCCCCGTAGGGGCAGGCCCCCGTGCCTGCCCTTCTTTTTCCTTACGAAGATTGCAGCAAGGAATGGGTAGGAGGGCAGGCACGGAGACCGGCCCCTACGGGAAACACTCGTTTGACCCCTTGACGACGCCGCGCGTTTCTGCGATAATCGTGTTCCATGAACACAACAAGCTCCCCCCGCAGTCCCGAAGAAGACTACGATCCGTCGGCGTTTGAGCGCCCTTCGGTCACCGCCGACATTGCTCTGTTCACCGTGCGCGGAAAATCCCTGCAAGTGCTGCTCATCCGGCGCAAAGACTGGCCGTTTGCCGGGTTGTGGGCGCTGCCCGGCGGCTTTGTCCGTCCGGGCGAATCACTGGAAGACGCGGCGCGGCGCGAGCTGTCCGAAGAAACCGGCGTGCGCGAGGTGCTTTTGGAGCAGCTTCGGGTGTTCAGCGACCCTCAGCGTGATCCGCGTACCTGGGTCATCACGGTGGCCTACACGGCGCTTGTCGCAAGCGATGCCCTGACGCTTCGCGCCGGGACCGATGCCGCCGAAGCGGCGTGGTTTAATGTCCAAGCTTTGCCGCAGCCGCTGGCATTTGACCATTCCCAAATCTTAGACTATGCCGTGGCCTCGCTCCGGGCGCGTCTGGACACTGACCTGCAGGTTGCCGCCGCGCTGCTGCCCCGCCGCTTCACGCTGTCCGAGATGCAGGAAGTCTACGAGATCATTTCAGGCCGTGCTTTAGACAAGCGCAACTTCCGCAAGTGGGTCCTCAGCACAGGCGCACTTACCGTGACTGCCGAAGAAAAGCGCGGTGCCCATCGCCCGGCGCTGCTGTATGAGTTTGCGTCACAAAAAACTTCGCTTGATAGTGTTACAACTACGCAAACTAGGGTACAGTGTTTTCAGGACGCAAAGGAGACAATGCCATGTGGATTTTGATGAACGACGCTATGCTTTCGGTGGTCCGGCACACCAAGCAGCCCGGCAGGATGCTTGTCCGCGCCCGGCTGGCCGGCGACATTGAGCGTGTTTTCCCGGCGGCGCAGGTGGTCGTCGGCGGCGGCACTGACTACCGTTTCCGGGCCGTGCTGCCTCAAGCGGAAGTGGCCGATGCGGTCAGCCGCCGCCTGCTGGACATCAACTACGGCAACTTCAAGGCCAGTGTGCGCGAGCCAAAGCGCCACGACGCCTACTTCAAGGTCTGGGACGTGATGCACGATTTGCAGGAGCAGGAAAAGAGATGATGCGAAAGAGTCTCCCTAGCCCCCAATAATGGGGGGAGGTGAGAGGAACTTGTAGGGGCGCTGCTTGCTGCGCCCTCTTGCTCTTAATATTGCTCTTAATCTGGTTCCCCGCCCCATTCAAACGGTGGTGGGGCTAGGGGGGTCTTAGGAGACTACCATTGGCAATTGAGTTTTATCGGGAACGGGACGCGCCTTACGGCTGCTTCTCGAACTTTTCCAAGCACAGCTTCACCCTCGGCGGCAAGCCCTGGCAGACCGTCGAGCATTACTTTCAGGCCCAGAAGTTTCCCGGCACGCCGCAGGAAGAAGCCATCCGGCTTGCGCCCGACCCGATGACGGCCAAGAATTTAGGCAATGGCCGCAGTGTCCCGCTTCGCGCTGATTGGGAAACCGTGAAAGACGACGTCATGCGCGAGGCCGTTCGCGCTAAGTTCAGCCAGCACCCGGACATCCGCGCCGTGCTGCTCGGCACCGGCCAGGAAGTCCTGGTAGAAGCCGCCCGCAACGACAGCTACTGGGGCTACGGCCCGGACGGCCAGGGAAAGAACAGGCTGGGGAAAGTGCTGATGGAAATCCGGGACGAGCTAAGATGAACGACAAGCAGCGTGCCATTGAAGGCTGTTTGCTTGGAACAGCAGCTGGGGACGCGCTGGGGCTGGCCGGGGAAGGCCTGTCGCGGCGACGGTTGGCACGGCTGTTTCCTGATCTTAGCTGCCCGCACTTTCTGGGGCGGCGGGGCATGGTCTCGGATGATACGGAGCATGCGTGTTTTGTCGCGCAGGCTTTAATTCAGTCGGCAGGGGAGCCGGAAGTGTTCACGCGGGCGCTGGCCTGGCGTCTGCGCTTCTGGCTGCTGGGAGGGCCGGCGGGCATCGGCTGGGCGACGCTGCGGGCGATTGTGAAACTGTGGTTTGGCGTACCGCCGGACAAAAGCGGCGTTTGGTCGGCGGGCAACGGCCCGGCGATGCGGAGTGCGCTGCTGGGAGTCTGCTACGGCGCTGACGAAGCGCGTCTGCGGGAGCTGGTCCGGGCGTCGTCGCGCTTGACCCACACGGACCCCCGCGCCGAGGCCGGTGCCTTGGCAGTCGCCGTGGCCGCTCATCATGCAAGCCGCGGTCTGCCGGACACTTACTTATCGTCAATGGAGCGGCTTTTGGAACCGGGCGATCTGCGGATGCTGCTTCAGAACGCCGTTGCCAGCGTGGAGGCGGGAGACACAACGGATGCATTCGCCGCATCCATTGGCGCAGGCCAGCGCGTCACGGGTTACGTTAACCAGACCGTGCCGGTGGCTGTTCATGCCTGGCTGTCGTTTCCAAGTGACTACAAGAGCGCTGTGCTTGCCGTCATCCGTTGCGGCGGGGACACGGATACGACGGCGGCCATTACGGGCGCGATTGTGGGTGCGGCAGTTGGCACAAGCGGCATTCCCGTCGAATGGCTTTTAGCGCTTGCCGAGTGGCCGCGTACCGTAAACTGGATGCAGCGACTGGCTGGGCAGGTGGCCGAAGTGCAGGCGACAGAGATGCCGCAGACGCCGCTGGGCCTGCCGATTGTGCCGCTGCTGGCGCGTAATCTGCTGTTTACGGGGGTTGTTCTCGCGCATGGGTTCCGGCGTCTGCTGCCGCCGTACTGAGGCTCGGATGCTTTAGAACCGGCACTGGAAGTGCCGGTTCAATCGCCGCCCAAGCGACCACTGCGGTTCCGCCGCCAGCTCTCGTGTTTCTCTTGCGTCAGGCTGAGCGCTTCAGCAGGAACTTCTGAGTTCCCGACAGCACCAGCTCGCCGCGCTGGTTAAAGATCGTGATCGCCATCATCACGACGCCTTTGTCACCGTCCGGGGTGAGGCTGGTGATTTCGAGCGCCGCGTACAGCGTGTCGCCGGCAAACGAGTCCACCAGGAACTTGCAGGACGTTTCGGTGAAGCCGACAATGGACGGCCCGACATAGTGGGTGAACAGCCCGGCACCGGGCGCGGATAAAGCCAGCACTTGCAGGGGCTGGACCAGGGGGGCCTTCAGGCCGATGCTTTTGGCGTACTCCGCGTTGTAGTGGCGCGGGTGGTTGTCGCCGGAGATGGCCTGGAACTCGGATGTGTGGGCGTCGGTCAGGGTGCGGCCAGGAGCGCGGAACACGTCGCCTACTTTGAGGTCTTCAAACGTGAGCGCCGGGAGCTGAGTCCACTTCGCCATGTCGAACTTGTCGCCGCCGGTTACTTTTGTCATGTCGGCATGGGCCGACGGTGTTGTTTCTGCCATAAGTGTTCCTGCTTTTGTGAAGGTGAGAGAATGTGTCTCTGCCGCCTGAGCGGCTTCCTTGAGCATCCCGCCGATTGTCCCGGCGAACGCTAAGCTACTTTGAATAAAACGTCTTCGTGTTTGTGCCCTGTGACCGGCCTTTGTGTTTTCAACGGGCTGACGTGCGAACGGTGAACATTCCTCCTTTGCGTTTGACAATGGCAAGTTTTGTGCAGAACGTACAACAAAAGGCGCGAGCCGCAGGCATTGATCGCCCCTTTTATGCCCGCTGACGTTGCTTTCCGCAGGCACAGGATCATTACAGCGCAGGTATTAGTGGCTGTCTAGTATGCACTTTATTGTGCATTAGTTACCAAAACGATAGTGGGTGGAGACTGACTGGAGAAGGCTGAGGGAGAAAGCGTGATGAAAGATTTGATGACGGCGTGCTCGGTGGAACGGACTTTGCAGGTGGTGGGAGGGCGCTGGAATATCTTTATTTTGATGCGTTTGATGGAGAAAACGCGGCGGTTCGCCGAGCTGCAGCGGGCAATTGACGCCCGCGTCACGGGGACTATCACGCCAAAAGTCCTGACACATGAATTGAAGCAGCTCGAAGCCGCCGGCCTGGTCCATCGTGAGGTGTACGCCGAGGTCCCGCCGCGCGTGGAATATTCGGTGACGCCGCTGGGCCGGAGCTTGCAGCCGGTGATTGCCGCCCTGCGGTGCTGGGGCCAGGAGGAAGCCGGCGGTATCGGGCCGGAACAGGACGCCGCCTAGAGAGCGCAGTTTCCCTTGACCCGCCGTGCTATAATGCACCATGCAATCCCGCTTCTCTTTCCAGCCCGTGTTCGCGGCCCTGACGCTTCTCGGCTTCGCCGGCCCGCTCGCCGCGCAAGCGCCTACCGCTGTCCCACCTGCCCCTGTTCCAGTCGCCGCGCCGCCGGCAGTTGTCCCCGCCGTGCCCCCAGCAATTGTTCTTGCGCCGCCGCTTGTCGTGCCGCTGCCGGTGCCGGTCCCGACCTACCAGCCGCTGAAATCGCTGCCGCCGACGCCATTAGATGATGCCGATGATGCCGTCGGGCTGGCCCAGCAGATGACGCGGACGCGGGGCTTGCAGGCGCGGATCATCTGGATTGACGGCACGGCGAACTTGAACCGCGTGAATACACCCGAGAAAATCACGGCGCTGGTGGCGCAGCTCAAAAAAGCGGGCTTCAACACGATTGTCTTTGATGTCAAGCCGATTGTCGGCTACACGCTGTACCCCAGCAAGTACGCGCCGAAGCTGACGACGTGGCTGGGCGGGAAGACGCTGCCCCTCAGCTTTGACCCGCTGGCGGCGATGGTCACGGCGGCGCACGCCAATGGTTTGCAAATCGTCACCAGCATGAATACGTTCAGCGAGGGGCACCGAGACGTGAGGTATGGCCCTGGCTACGACCATCCCGAGTGGCAGACAACGCTCTGCGAGCCAAGTCTGAGCTTGATGTCGAGCACGCCCGGTGCGGCCCCATTTGCACTCTCGGACCGGCCCAACCTGCCGCCGCGATTGCCGGGACAAATCGCGCTGTTCACCAATTTGGAGGGCTTGAAGTCGCAGCCGGGGACGCTGGCAGCGGTTTTAGACGCCAGTTTGCGCGTTGTGGCGTTGGCAGACGGGGCGGCGCTGCCGGCGCTGTCGCTGTCGGTCCCGCCCGGCGGCAGCCTATTAACGGGCGCGGGCCAGGCGGGGGACTGGCTGCGGTCGTATGCGCCGATTGGGGCGCAGGTGTCGCTTTTGACGAACAGCCAGTTTGTGCCGATCAGCGCCCGGCCCGAGCAGCAGGTGCCACTGATGGTCAACCCGAACGACCCCGCCGTGCAGACGCGGCTCTTGACGATGATTGCGGAAGTGGTGCGCGGCTACGGCGTGGACGGCGTAATCTTTGATGACCGAATGCGCTATGCCGGGGCGAACGCCGACTTCAGCCCCATCACCCACGCGCAGTTTGAGGCGTTTTTGGGTCATCCCGTGCGCTGGCCCGACGACATTCTGACGTATGACGTGGCGTACCCGTCACTCACGAAGCGCCTGATTCCCGGTCCGGATTATGAGGCCTGGAACGTCTTTCGCACCCTGACCATTCGAAACTGGCTGGCATCGGCGGTGGCGACCGTCAAAGCCATACGCCCCACCACAACGGTCAGCGTGTATGCCGGGTCCTGGTATCCCGATTATCCGCCGCTTGGCTCCAACTGGGCCGCCGATGACTTTTCGGCGGGCTTGCGCTTTTTGACGCCGAGCTACCAGAAAACGGGGTTTGCCGGCCTGACCGACTGGATGACGACTGGCTGCTACTACACGCCGGGGACAATCGCCGGGGCGCAGTCCACCGGCCAGTCGGCGGGCAGCAGCGTGGAAGCCGCCGGCCAGTTTTCCAACCGCGCCGTCAACGACCAGACATGGGTGTATGCAGGGATTGCGTTAAGCAACTACAACGGCCACCCGGAGCAGCTTTTGCAGGCTTTGCAGGGAGCGACGGCATCCACGCAGGGCGTGATGGTCTTTGACTTGTCGCACAACATTGACCAGTTCTGGACGACGTTCCAGACGGCCTTTGCGACCCCTGCCGCCGCGCCGCAGTCCGTGCCGGGCCTTTTGGACGACCTGCGCCGCCAGCACGCCGCCGCCAAAGCCGCAGGGACGCCGCAGCCGCCGGTGATTTTGTACAACGGCACATCAGGAACAGGTTTGTAACGCCGACTCGGACATACCCGTAGGGGCAGACCCCCGTGTCTGCCCTTCCTATCTTCTGCCCTTTCCTCGACCTCTGCCCTCACTAGAAGGGCAAACATAAACACGTAGGGGCGCACCCCCGTGTGTGCCTTTCCTTTCCGTGTGCCCTCTTCATTCGGAAGCAGAATTGGGAAAGAAGGGCAGCACGGAGAAGAAGGGCAGCACGGAGAAGAAGGGCAGGCACGGAGAAGAAGGGCAGGCACGGAGAAGAAGGGCAGGCACGGAGAAGAAGGGCAGGCACGGAGAAGAAGGGCAGGCACGGGGACCTGCCCCTACGGGATGAACTCTGTGTCATCGGCCCATTTTAATGGATTGTGGCCAATGTAATCTTTGTATCTCTGCCATTCCTTTTCGTCTCGAACGATGCGCTCATAGTAATTGCGCTGCCACAACCGAGAAGGGAATGGCTGCCAGTTCTGTTCGTTCACTCCTCGGCGATACAAGGTCGTGGTCCACGACTTCCAGCGCTGCATGATGTCGGGCAACGAAAGAGCAGCATCATTTGGATCGTGATCGTTTAATACCAAAATGCCATGAACGTGATCTGGCATGGAGACAAAGGCATCAACGGATACACCAGGGTAGTGTTCCGGTAATCCTTCCCAGGCAGCCCTAACCATTAGCCCCGCTTCATTTTCCTGCATCTTCCCCCCAGACAAGTTCCCAAGAAGAGGCACTCTATCCTGAACGCAAACGGTCACGAAATAGACCCCTGCGGTTGTGTAGTCAAAATCAGCCAATCGTATTGAGCGACGATGATGTATGCTGGCATCGTACATTTTGTGAACCTCCATGTTATGTCATATGATGTAGGGGCAGGTCTCCGTGCCTGCCCTTCTTCTCTCGTAATTCCTGTCCGTGCTCGTAATTCCTGTCCGTGCTCGTAATTCCTGTCCGTGCTCAAGAATTATAGGATGCCGCGAGTAAGGGTAGCAATACGGATAAGTAGCAATACGGATAAGGGCAGACACGGAGGTCTGCCCCTACGGGGAAGGATCTGGATAGAAGATAACGGTTGGCACGATTATTTGCTGGCCCGCAGGAACGGGTTGAAGAGGTCGTCGTCGGGGGCGGGGAAGCCGGGGGTTCCGGTGCGCGAAAAGGGGCCGATGCCGTAATGGGTCCGCAGGCGGGACTGATGCTGGTCTACCGCTCCTTCAATGAACCGCCTCATGCGGTCATTGAAGACACTTAAGTCGAACCGGGCGGCGTGCTTTTGCAGTGTTTCCGGGTCGAACTTTACGTCGTCCAGCGAAAGAAGCGCCGCCGCCAGCGAGTCAGGCGTCTGCGCCGGAAACAAGACGCCGGTCTCGCCGTCCACGACGGTTTCCAGCGCCCCGCCGGCGGCGTAGGCGACCACAGGCCTGCCGCTCGCCATGCACTCCAGCGGCGTCATGCCGAAATCTTCCTCGCCGGGGAAAATCAGCGCCCGGCAGCGGGCGAACTCGGCAGCGACTTCCCGGTCCGGCAGGCGGCCTAGAAACTCGATGGTCGGCCCGGCGATGCGTTTCAGGCCCGCCAAATCCGGCCCGGAGCCGACCACCCGCAGCGGCACTTGCAGGCGGTTGCAGGCTTCCACAGCCAGGTCAACGCGCTTGTAGCCGACGAGCCGCGAGACCACGAGAAAGTGCGAGCCGACTTCGGACGGACTGGCCGGCGCGTAGCGCTCCGTATCAATCGGCGGCGGAATAACGGCGGCAACGTCGCGGCGGTAGTACTTGCGGATGCGCTGGGCGACGTTGTAGGAGTTCGCGATGTAATAGTCCGGGCGGGACGCGCTTTCCATGTCCCAGGCGCGAAGCCGGCCCAGCATCCCGCGCAGCAGCAGCGACACCAGCCGCCCGCGCCGGCTTTGCGAGAGGTACTCGCGCTGACGCCATGCAAACCGTGCGGGCGTGTGGCAGTAGCAGATATGGCAGGTTTCCGGCGGCGTGATGATGCCTTTGGCGAAGGAGCTGGAAGAACTCAGCACGAGGCCGTAGCCATGAAAATCGAAATGCTCGAACGCCGTTGGATATAGAGGCAGAGCGAACTTATGCATCCGCTGGGACGACAGCGGCCAGCGCTGCAAAATTGACGTTCGCACGTCAATATCCCGAAAGTACGCAAGTGTCGCTCTTTCGTCGTAAACGGAAGTAAACAGCGGTGCGTTCGGAAACAACCCATGCAGGGCGGCGGCGACGCGCTCCGCCCCGCCAGCCTGCGCCAGATAATCATGTACAATGGCGGTTTTAATCTGTGCATCCATCGAGCAAGTTCCTCGAAACTTCTGAAAAAGAGCGTAAAAGAAAAGCGCGTAAAATTGCGAGTGGAAGAAATGTCTGACTGCGTTGCATTCATCATGCAATTATCATGCCAAGCCGACTTCTTGTTTTCTCATTCTTAATATAGCCTACTTTCGAGAATAAAGTTCATTTCTTATAAATAAAGTTTGTTCTGCGCTTTTTTGCCTTCGGCAGCGGTTTTACTTTGGCAGAGGGAGCAGGAAATCTCAGCGCCGGTCGTGAACTAGACCACGCCTGAACATTCAATGAGGAGATCAACTTTGCAAACCAAACAACTAACGGCGGGAGCGGCTATTCTGGTCGGCGTCCTGCTGCTGGTCGCCGCCGTCCTGTATTTCACTACGCCCGCCGGCTCCCTGCCGGGCTTCCTGCCGGGCCACGAGGCGGGGGTTACGACGCCGCACACGAAGCACGGCATCTTAGCTCTCGCCCTCGCGATCTGCGCCTTTGTCGCGGCTCGTTTCTTTTACGGCTCCGCGCCGGAGACGACGGCGTGAGAGTAACTGCTATGAAGCTTCACCAGCACTAAATAGTCCTGGGCAAACGACGGGACAAACACGGCCTGCCCGCCGCCGACCGTGCGCCGGAGCAGCGTGTACGGCACTAAGTTGAGCTGGTTGTCCCGCCAGACTCCCGCCAAGCCCACATCGGTATAGCCTGCCGGAATTGGGACCGGATGACCGGGCTTGGCGGTTATCAGAAGAAAGATGTCGGTGGGGCCGGCATCCGGGGCCAGCGTGAACGAGAGTGTCGTCTGCGCGGCCGGTTTGGTCGGGCGGCCCAGAGTGATCCAGCTTGCGCCTTTCAGCGCCGCCGGGATGCCCTGGAACGTGTTGTCGCCGGTGCCGTCAAAGTTGTCGTAAAACGGCCATTCGGCCTGGACCGGCCCCGCGATAAAGTCTGCGGGGTTTGCCGGATTGCTGGAGCGCAGGTCCCGGATCAGACCATTGGCTTCGCCGGTCTCGGCATAAATCACGGCGGAGTCTGTGTGGCCGAAGCCGTCGTCCACGGTGACGGCATTGCGTCCCGGCTGAAGCGCGGCAGTCCAGGAAAAGACGTTCGTGGACAGGGTTCCGTTCGGCAGCAGGTACGCGCCGTTCCGGGCTGTTCCAACGACCGTACCGTTGACGGACAGCGTCAGCACTGCGGCATTGGAGTAGGCTTTCACGTCCAGCGTGTCGGACGGCTGCGAGCGGCGGCGCAGGAACCACGGCTTGCCGCACAGATGCACCAGCGGCTGCGGCTTCAGGAACGACTGATAGAGGTAGTAGGCGTCTTTGCGGAAGCCGCCGAACGTCTCGAATCCTTTGGAGTTGACGCCTTTGTAGCGCGGGTCGCTGAAGTCACGAAACGTCCACCAGGTAAACAGCGGCACCTGGCCGCTGAGGGTGCGAAAGACTGTCTGGCAGCGGCTTTCCGCCACTTCGTCCTGATATTCTTCCGGCTCATAGGCATTCGGTTTGTGAATGGGGAGCGCCGCCGTGGTATGGATGGAGACGACGCCGCCCGCGCCGGTCTCCGAGATGTAATGGTAGAACGCGGCCTGACGATCAAACCCGGCGATGGTGCCGCCGTACCAGCCGGAATAGCGGTTGACGGCGACAAAATCCAGCGCGGGCGACTGATAAAACCCCGTACTGCTGGCGTAGGTAATCAGCCGCGCCCCGTCTTCCGCCCGCGCCGTATCCGCGTAGTCTTCCAGCGTCCCAATGTCCGGCAGGTCTTTAATAGCTTCGTTGCCGATGCTCCAAAAGCAGATGCTCGGGTGGTTGTAGTTTTGCAGCACCATCTCGCGCGTGATCTGCCGGCCCGTTTCGGTTGGCGGAGCCGGATTGGAATGGCCGTTTTCGGCCCATACGACAATGCCTCTCTCGTCCGCCAGGTCATATTCCAGCTTCGCGTGCGGGTAGTGCGCCAGGCGCACATAGTTGACCCCGAGATCCCGTAGGTCATCCCAGTCCCGCCGCAGGTCGGCCTCAGAGACGGCGCTGCCGTGCGCCTCCGTTTCCTGATGCTTGGCAACGCCGCGCAGGGGCGTCAAAACCCCGTTCAAGAAGAACCCCTCTGGCGTCATCTCAAAGAAGCGCAGGCCAGTTCGCTCAGTGACGGTATCCGTCACCGACTTGTCAACCGTCGTTGTCGTTTGCACCGAGTAAAGATACGGGTCGGTTGTGCTCCACAGATGCGGGTGGGCGATTTTAGTGTGCAAAACTACGCTGCCGCTGCTGCGGGCCGCCAGCGTGACCTGCCCGGAGACTGCCGCGACGGCGTCCCCTGCGCCGTCCGTGACCCGGCTAGTGACCGTAACCGCAGCCGCCGAAGTGCCGCCGTTTCGGACCAGCGTCTTGACGGCAAGGTCCGCGCTGCCGGTGCGGACCGCCGACGGCGTGAGAAATACGCCGGAGGCGGCCGCGTTGGTCGGGTCAATGTGGACCGGCGCTGTGAGGAGCAGATGCGCGGGCCGGTACAGGCCGCCGGGCACATGATACAATTGAAACCCATCGCCCGCCGGCAGGCAGTCCGCCGTGTCGGCCGGGTTTGTATCGCAGCGGACCGCCAGAACATTGTCGCCGCTATGGACTGCCGCTGTCGCATCAAACAAGAACCGCGTGTACGCGCCCCGATGCGAGCCAAGAGACACGCCGTTGACATACACGTCGGCCACTGTTCCCGCGCCGTCAAAGCAGACGAAAATCTCTTTTTGCCTGCTGTTCTCCGCCAGTGCACCATTCTTCGCCAGCGTGAAGTGGGTGCGATACCAGGCGGCACGATGGGTCTGTATCTGCGTTTTCGAGTTCCAGGTATGCGGGATCGTGACGCTCTGCCATTCAGCGTCATCAAACGCCGCCGTCTCAGGCGCGGCGTCTGCCGGCGACCGGGCATTGAACTTCCAGGATGTCAGCGGAACGGTTTCACGCAAAGAAGGGTGCCGGGACTGCGCGACGAGGGGAGTGGTCAAGAGGAAACAAAGGCAGAAAAGAGGCCAGAACATAGGAAAGCGGCAAGCGAGCATAGATGGTTTCAATTGGTCTTGGCACCGGCACTGGAAGTCCCGGTGCTGATTAGAGCGCAAAGTCTAGTTTGCAAGTCGGTTTCTCTTGTGGTACAATGCGTCATAATGTCCTCACAAAGCCTTTTGAAGAAGCTGACACCGCCGATCCTCGCGGCTGCCGGACTGGTCCTGCTCGGAAGCGCCGCGCTCCGGCATTCCGCCCCAGCACCCCATTCCGCGCCGCCTGCCGGCCGCAGCGCCGCCTGCCGGGCGGTTCCGGTGCAGGCTCCTTTGCTTTCTCCCGCGCAGATGGCGGCGCTGCATGTGGACGAAACCGGACATATTCCGATTTTGATGTACCATGCGTTTGGCGCACCGGCCCGGCGCGGCGTGCGCTACGACACGCAGGGCCTCAATATCGCGCCGGAGACCTTTCGCAAGCAGCTCGCGCTGATGTACGCCGCGCACTGGTATCCGGTCAATATGCGCGACATTCTAACGCCGCATTTGAACGTCCCCGCCGGCAAAACTCCCGTTGTGCTGACGTTTGACGACGCCCGCGGGACGCAGTTCCATTACCTGCCGAACGGAAAGATTGACCCAAACTGCGCGGTCGGCATTCTCGAAGCGTTTCATGCCAAGCACGCTAACTGGCCGCTCAAGGGGACGTTCTATGTCCTGCCGAAATCTGCCTGGAACCCGGTGCCGTTCTGGCAGCCGGGGAAGGAAACACGCAAGCTGCAAACCCTTGTCGCCGACGGCTTTGAGGTGGCAAACCACACGACGACGCACCGGATGCTGACGCATCTCTCCGGCGCGGAGCTATGCTGGGAGATGGCCGAGTGCCAGCGCTACGTCAAAGACCGTGCGCCCGGCGCGACCATGGACACAATGGCCCTGCCCGGCGGCGCGGCCCCGAAAAACCATGCACTGTGGCCGACACTGCTCTCCGGGCGGCTTGGCCGCATCACCTACCACAACCGCTGCATTCTGATGGCCTGGGGCGGCCCGAGCCATGCCTGGGTAGACCGGGCGTTTAACCCGGACCGGGTGACGCGCCTCGGGTCCGGCCCCGGCTGGATTGAGCACACCTTGAAACAGATAGCCTCGGGTCGCCTGCGCCCCTATGTCAGCGACGGCAACCCAAGCACCGTGGCCGCGCCGCGTGCCGAAGCTTCCCTCATCAATTCCAAGCGCCTCGGCGACTCGCGCCTCGTCCTTTATGGCGCTTCCCCTAAGCTGCTCCCGCCGTCCCTCGTTGCCGCTTCCAGGCGGGCTGCTCCCCGTACTTGATTGGCTTCCGTTTAGTCGGCTTCCGTCGCCAGGCTGTATGTCGGCGTTGCGGCGGGTTCGGTCACAACTACCGTGTACGACTGACCGCTGCCGATGCTGAGAGTGGTCGGCGGGACAAGCACCGTGGCAGTGCCGGCGGCGTTGACCTGGACGGAAATCGTGCCCGATGGCAGGGCGGAATAAGCGGTGACGGGGTTTCCGGCAGCAACCTGGTCGGTTAAAAGCCCCAGCGGCAGTACCGGATAGGTGACGCCGGTAAACGCGGGTTTGCCGCCAATCAGCACGTCCACGGGGCCGGCATCGGGCGCGGCGTTCAGAATGCGAATGTTGGCCTGACCGGACGGCGGATCGGCATACACGGCCCCAGCGGCCGCGCCTGTTGGGCTGGACTGGTAGTTCGCCGCCGCGCCCTTGTCTCCCGCCACGACGGTCTGTAGAAAGCGTGGGTCGGCACGAGCCGACGTCAGCGGCGCGACATCTGCGCGGCCAATCAGATAAGCCGTGTAATAACCGTTGTTGTTAAGCTGGAGCTTGGAACTGGGAGGAATAACGGAGGTCGTCGTCCCGCTGATGGTGATGCCGGCAGGAGCGGCGCTGGTAGTGAAGCTAAACGCCGATGTTCCCTGACCAATATAATTGAAACCGCTGGTCTGGCCGAATAACAAATCTCCGCCCACCGCAGTGCTGTTGACCAGAACGCCGGTCGTCCCTCCGTTGACGGACAAGTCCGCGCCCCGAATGTGTGCCGTGGCAGAGGAACTGCTGCTGCCGCAGCCGGCGGAAAATGCACCCAGCAGGCCTCCCAGCCCCAGCAGGATTGGGGCGGCAGCGCCCCGGCGGTGTAACAATTGCATACAATCTTCTCCTAAAATCGGCAGCGTGATATAGTATAGTCAGAGTGCGAAATGAGGGGAAAGTTTCAGAAATTTAAGGGCGCGAGGACGCCGACGCATCGGCGACGGCATATAGCCAGTCGGCGGCCAGCACCGCCGAAACGGCCCAGAACGCCGGGGTAAAATACGAATGGCCGGTGCCGTGAACCAGGGTCAGAAGCACGATTCCCATCAGAAAAATCCCGACCAGGATTGCGCCTTTGACCGTTTGCCCCTGCACAATCTGCCCGAGGCCAGGACAGACCACCGACCCAAGAACGATCCATAACCCGCTGCGCTCGCCGTCGGTGCGTCGCATCAGCGACGTGTCTGCCGCCGCATAGGCGACCCCCAGCGACTTTTGCCGCGCCTGCTCCGCCCGGCGCAGAACCGCTTTGCCGACTTTTGCTTCCGCCGAGGCCCGGTCCGGCTGGTGCGCCAGCGCGTTCTGGTAGGCGGCAATCGCGGCGTCCCAGTTGCCGCGCGACTCTTCAATGTCTCCCAGCAGCTCCCATGCCCCGGAGTCAGTGGGCCGGTCGGCTAAGATCGCCCTCACCGCCGCTTCCGCCTCGGCGACACGCCCGCGCCGAAGCTCAATCGTGGCCGCTGTCAGCCGCCGCCCTGCTTCCTCTTCCGCCGCGTAATCACGCTTCGGGCGCACCGGGGGAATAGGACGCGGCTTTGGAGGAGATTGGGGAGAAGACTGAGGATCAGGCAGCGTGTCCATGAATCTTCTCCGGCTCCGCCGTGATTGGCTTGCCCAGTGGTTCGTCTACGGCGGCGTCTTCCAGCTCTTCGTCTTCGGAGTCTTCCTCTTCGTCCAGCTCGTCGTAATCGTCGTCGTCCAGCTCGTCTTCCTCAAAATCGCCGACGCCCATGCCTTCCAGCCGGTCCGGCTCACGGGCGGGCGGGGCTTGTCCGGTCCAGAGTTTTTCCAGTCCATAGAACGAGCGCTGCTCTTCGGACATGACATGGACAATCGCGTCGCCGTAGTCCAGCAGCACCCAAGTCGCCTCGCTGTAGCCTTCAATGCGCCGCTGCCGGATGCCCTGCTTTTCCATCGACTCCATGACGCCATCGGCAATGGACCGGATATGGATGTTGGACGTTCCCGAGCAGATAATAAAGAAGTCGGCGATGAGCGTCTTGCCGCGCAGGTCCAAAGCCGTAATATAGTTAGCCCTTTTGTCTTCCGCCGCCGTGATGATTGAGTCCCGCCGCTCTTCCGATGTCAGTGTACTTTCCTTCAAGTATTTTCCTCTGTCAAATGTATTCCTCTGTAACTGCTGCTCTTTCCAAGAGTATACCCGGCTTGCCCTCAAAAGCTTGTCCACCCGCGCCACAGGAACGCCAGGCCCAATGCCGCCATGAAGACGGCGGAAACGCGGGTCATGGCAATCCGAAACGGAAGCTTGGTCAGCAGGCCGCCGAAAAGGGCATTGCCGAACAGCGCCAGCGCCAGCAGGCCAGGCACCGTGCCGAGGCCGAAGCAGAGCATCAGCACTGCGCCCGAAAGCGGACGCAGGGTAAACGTCGCCAGCAGTGCGTTATACGTCAGGCCACAGGGCAGAACGCCGACACACACGCCGACCGCCAGCGGCTTCCAGGCGCTTTTGGATTGCAGGACTTTGAGATAGACTCGCCGCCCTCGCCCGCCGCCCGCGCCTAAAACGTCCGGCTCCGGCAGCCGCAGATTGGGAGAAACTCCCGACAGCCCCAGCGCCAGCGCCAGCATCACAACACCGACCGCGAGGCTGACAGCGCCCTGCGCCGACGCCCACCGATGCCCGAGCGCCCCAATCGCGCCGCCGGCAAGACCCAGCAGCGCCAGCGCTGCCAGCCGCCCGCCATGAAACAGCCAGTGCCGCCCCGCCCCGCGCCCCGGCACCCCGGCATAAGACACCACAAAGATGCCGCACATCCCAATGCAGTGCGAAAACCCGCTCGCCAGGCCCAGACCCAGCGCCAGAAGATAAGCCGATTGGACAGACATAACCGCTTACTGCACCGTCACCGGAAAAGACTGCGTTTGATGCAGTGCGCCTTTGTCCGCCTGCACCGTGGCCTGCCAGTGACCCGGCATCGTGAACCGCCCGGTGGCCGTGTAAACGCCCGCCGCGCGGGCCTTAGCCGGCACCTGATTTTGTCCCATGTCCATTGTCGGCATTGTGAGATTCATTGTGACAGCCGCGCCTGAAACCGGCCCGCCGCGATTGTCTGCAATCTGCACATTGAGCTGGGTTGGGTCAAGCCGGAGTGGGGCAGCCGGGGTAAGCGCGAGCGTCATGTGCCACTGCGCGTTGGACGGCGGGGGAGAGGCGGCAGGATGAGCGCAGCCCGCGCAGGCCAGCGCGAGGCACAGCGCGGCTCTATGCTTCATTTGACTGAGGGCCGCCGCAGATGCACCGGCGGCCGGGTCTGGATTTGCATCAGCGGCGCAGGCGCGGACGGAGCGATTTTTGCGGTCCCGCTGCTCGGGCAGTTATCCCAGCCACCGCCCGAGGCCTTGCCGGGCTTTGCCCGAAACGCCGCGATCTGGCTCCAGATCCGCCGCCCGACGGCAAACATCGCCGCCGCGACAATCGCCATCGCCGTGATTTGCTGCCAATCTATATGCATTGTCTTTTCCCAGAGTTGTTCACAATTTCTTGCTTTTATTATACCCGGTTAAGGCACCAAGAAGAAAGGCAGACACGGGGGTGCGTCCCTACGCAGTGCGGTTACAGATGCGAGGCGACAAGCTGAGCCAGCTCGCCGACAGTTTCGCGGTCAAACGCCAGCCGTGCGCCGGCGGCGGCGTACAGCTCCGGCAGCGGGCGCGTGTTGCCCAGCGCCAGCGCGGAACGGTAGCGCTTCACCGCGCCCGCCTGATCGGCCAGCGCGTTGCGCCAGACTTGCAGTGCGCCAAGCTGGGCCAGGCCGTACTCGACATAGTAGAACGGCACGGTGAAGATGTGCAGCTTGCGGTGCCAGCCGGAGACGCGCTCATCTTCCAGGCCCGACCAGTCCATGCCGCCCATGAAGCGGGTCCATAGCTCCCCCCATTTGGCGTCTAACTCCGCCGCCGTGACCGCGTCCGGGGCGTCGGCATAGACCCAGTGCTGAAAGCCGTCCACCACGGCCATGTACGGCAGGAACAGCACGATTTTTTCCATCTGCTCCTGCTTGGCGCGGACGGCGTCTTCCGGCGAGTAAAACCCGCCTTTGTCTTTTTCTAAATAGGGCAGGGCCAGCAGCTCCATTGCCATAGAGGCCACTTCGTTAAACTCCATCGGGGCACCCCGGTTCCACAAGAGCGGCTGGGCGGCGCTCGACGCCAGCCCGTGGAACGCATGGCCGCCTTCGTGGAGCAGAACCCGAATGTCGCTGTCGGTGCCGACGGCGTTCATAAAGATGTACGGCAGGCCGGTCTTCGGGAAGAACGAACAGTAGCCGCCGGGCGCTTTACCTTTACGAGAGCCGAGGTCTAAAAACCCGTGCCGGATACGCTCGAAGTCCTGGCCCAGCTCAGGGTCTACCTGCGTGAAAATCTGCGCCGTCCCCGCTTCCAGTGCGGCGACATCGGCAAATGGGCGCAGTGGGGTCCGGCCTTCCGGGTCAACATTCAGGTCCCAGGGGCGCAGCGTGTCCACGCCCAGCGTCTGCCGCCGCTTCTCCAAAATCTTCCCGGCCAGCGGCACGACTTCAGCTTCAATCGCCGCGCCGAATGCCAGGCTGTCTTCGGGCGTGTAGTCAAACCGGCGCAGCGACCGCCACATATACGCCCTGTAGTCGGGCAGATCGGCATTCTTTGCCAACTGACGCCGCAGCGGCAGCATCTGAAGATACAGCGCATCGAGCGGTTCGCGGGACTCCAGCCAGCGGTCCTGCACAACCCGCCAGGCTTCCTCGCGCACACCCCGGTCTGCGTCCAGTCCCCGCTGCTCGGCCTGCGGCAGGGTCAGCTCTTCGCCGCTGAGCGTCACCGTCATTGCCCCGGTCAGCTTGCTGTACTCATTGGCAAGCGTCTGAAGCTGGGCCTGGATCGGGACATTCTCTGCGCGGAACAAGTCGGCGTCGTTTCGGAGGCGGCGCAGGAATTGTTCTTGATCCGCAGGCGGCGTAAAGTCCGGCACGGCCAGCAGCTTTGTCTTGAGCGCCTGCGCGGCGATTGTCCACTGCGGCATGATCTTCTGGACAAAGTTTAGGTACTTTGCTTCGGCGTCGGCATTCGTCGTGTCTTCTGACTTCGCGCGTCCTGCTGCGGCACCGGCTTCTCCCAGCACTTTTTCCATCTCGCTCCAGCGTGTCAGCCAGTCACCGGCAGTGTCCGCCGTGACTTCTTCTGCGGTTAATGCCGCGAAATGCGGCGCAGCCGTGTTCCAGTCCTGCGGGTCAATCGTGTCCAAGTCTTGCATGTCTTAATGGTCTTTCTTGTAGTTTCGGAACCCCTCCCGCTCGTTCCTCGCTCCCTCCCCTGTCAGGGAAGGGCAATTAGGAGCGGGGCAAACCACGACAGCGCTCACGGTGTCGGTCCGTAATTTCTGGCCCTCCCCTAACAGGGGAGGGAGCGAGGAACGAGCGGGAGGGGTTCTTGTTATTTCCGTGCCGGTCCCGTTCCCGAATACGGCAGTCCGTCGTTCGGGTTCAGCAGGACAGTTTGCCCCGGCAGATGCACAATCACGGCTTCCAGTGTGCTTTCTGGGTCCGGTTCGGGGGCCAAATCGCCCCATGCCCCAGCCTTCCACGCAATGCCTTCACGCACTGCGTCCCCATAGGTGACAAAGTGCTTGTCGGCGGGTGAAGAACAAGCCGGGTCTCCAGTGACAGCATACTCCTTGCCAAGAAAATGGATGCTTGGGTCAGCGGAAAAATGCGGTATCCGGTAGTCTGGATAGCGGCCCCCGAAGTCCTCGCCCAAACCGCCCGTGGACAACCCCTGGGCCGTCTTGAACTTCGCCGCGCTGACTTCAATCTGCACGGCATGGCCCCGCCGGAAAAAGACTGTCAAGTAATCGTGCTTCAAGTAGTTGCCACTCTCGGCGGCTGATGCTGGAAGCGGAGCATGACTCAGCCAGGTATCTAAAACTAACCCGTGCGTTTGATGCGTCGTGCTGGGCGTGTGCAGCAGGGTGTGAACTGAGGCGCGGCCCATGCCAAGCGTGACCGTGCCGATGCGCTGGCCGGGAACAATGACGAAGTCACCGGCAAAAGCTGCCGAGGCAGTGAGTAAGAGAGCCGGCAGCAGCGGCCAGAAGAGTTTGTTCATGGGCAGATCACAAGATGCCGGGGGTGTGGAAAACCCCGGCAGGAAATGTCCTGCGGACACGGAAAAGTCTAATTCTCCAGTTCCAATCTTCGTCCGAAGGACGCTTCTTTGCCGGGGTTTTCCACAACCCCGGCATCCCAACTACTCTGCTAAAGGCCGGGCGGGAACGCCGTCACTTGTCAGCATGACCGGCAGGATGTCGCTGTTGTCGTCAAAATACAGGCGATCAATGCAGACGACGCGGTGATGCGAGTCCGTTTCCGTCAGCGGACGGCGATGGTAAGCGATGTACCAGTCATCGGTGCCGGGGATGTTCAGGACTGAGTGGTGGCCCGCGCCGCTCCCGATTAATGGGTCGCTTTGCATGATGCCCCCGGTGCGAACGAACGGGCCAAGTGGCGACGCTGCTTTGGCATAGGCGACGCCGTAGGACGAGTCGGTCCAGCCGCCTTCAGACCACATGAAGTAGTACACGCCCAGCCGCTTCAGCATGAACGGGCCTTCGACATAATGCTCCGGCGTGATTTCCAAGAAGTCGCCGTCCAGCGTCACCATGTCGTCTTTAAGCTTCACGACAACCGCATGGCTCCAGCCGCCGAAGTAGAGATACGCCTGCCCATCGTCATCTAAAAACGCATGGGCGTCAATCGGCTGTGCGCCGTGCGGATAGGTGGCTACCAAAGGTTTCCCAAGCGCATCCGCAAACGGCCCGGCGGGGTGGCTGGCGGCGGCGACGCCAAGACCCGCCCCGTCGCCTGCTGAGAAGTAAAAGAAATACTTGCCGCCGCGCTGGGTGACCGACGGTGCCCAGGCGCAGCGGTTCGTGCTCCACGGCACGTCGGCAAAGTCCAAAATGCGGCCTTCATTGCGCCATTCTACTAAATCGCCCGAAGACCAGGCTTCAAAGAACGTCTGCTCGTCGTAGGGGGCGGAATAGGTTGGATACAGGTAGTAGCGGCCCGCGAACAGGTGCAACTCGGGGTCAGCATACCAGCCGGGAAAGATCGGGTTCATAAAGACGTGTTCGCGGGCGCAGGCGTGTTTTCCTGCTTGAGTCGGTGTGTTATGGCAGCGTTTGACCATCCCATTCGTGCGCCGGGTCAGGGCAGAACGTCGTGCTTTGCACGAACGCTTCATTGGTTGCCATTGTCGTCAGCACCAGCCATCCGCCGGGAACTTTGGCCCGCCAGGTTTCTACGGTTTTCGGGAACACTGCGCCGGGCGGCAGGGCGTCTTTCCCAAGATACTCCCAGTTCATTGGTGTTCTAGTCTTTCGTGAACAGTGGCTTTATCAGGGCAGCAGGTCGGTGACGGCAACAGCGGCGCTGAGCACGGCAAGCGGAGTGACTGCATCGTCGGGCGACAGAATTGTCTCCTGCGCGTAGCCGTTTTCAGTCGGCTCACGGAAGACGTGCAGAATGCGGGCATCAATGTTGATAACCCAGTATTCGGAAATGCCGGCCCGGCCATACTGGATTTTCTTCGCGTTCAAATCCTGGCGCAGCGTCCGGTCGGAGACTTCCACAGCCAGGCGCACTTCCGCTGGCAAAGGCGTTCCCAAGCGCAGGTAGTCTATGAGCGGACGCTGCATAACCGCCGCGTCTGGCTCCGGCTCTTCGTATTCGCCAATGGCGATGGGCGCAGCAAGGCGAACATAATCCGTGCCGAAAATGGCTTCCAGTGCTTTCTGGACCTGCTTGCAGGTATAGATGTGCCGCTCATGTTGTGTCATCTTAGGGACAATGTCTCCGCCGATTAGCTCAAACCTTGCTTCTTCCAGGATGCCCATTTCTAGGAGCTGACGGCACTCATCGCGGGTCCATCGCTTGCGCTCAGCTTCCACCGGCTCGGCGCTTGTTATCATTTTAGCTACTCTCCCTCTAAATCGGGGCCAGGACTTGGGCGCTGCGGCTGGGCAGGTAAATCTGGATGCTCTGGTCGCGCCCGTACATCGGAACGGGCTGGCGGGGGTAGACGAAGTCCGGCGTCCCCCGGCCCAGGCCGCCGAACCGGGCATCGTCGGTGTTCAAGATGACCTGATAATCGGCGGCGTCCGGCGTCGGAAAGCGCAAGTCCTGGTACGAGCGGGTTCATGGGCGGATATTTTCTGAGTTTAAAAGCTTCTAAAAGCGATGAGCATTGTCGTAGGCGACGCGGGCGACTTGAATTGCGCCCCGGCAACTTTCCGCCCACTGAGCGAGTGCCGCCAATGGTTCATTGAGTGTTAAACCCAGCGCGGTCAGCTCGTACTCGACGCGCACGGGAACTGAGGGATATACTGTTCGCTCGATCAATCCATCGCGCTCTAGCTGACGCAATGTATGGGTCAGCATCCGTTGCGAAATGCCCTCGATGGAGCGGCGTAAGTCGCTGAAACGCAGCCTGCCGCCCTTGAGTTCGGTGACGACCAGGACACTCCATTTATCCCCGACTCGATTCAGAACATCCCGCAGAGGACAAGTATCATCGTTCTCATGCAGCATATTTGGCGTTGGATTGACTGCCAGTGCTACTCGCGAAGGAACTGTTTTTTGTTCTGTGTTTATCATTACTCTACGATTTCCCAAGAGTTACTTCCAAGTAACTTTACAACAAAAAAGTGCCGTCTTGACGGCGTTTTCGTTAAAAGTGTACCATAAGTTATGAAAAGTTAGCAACTTCTCAAAAAGAACATATTCTTACGATGGAGGCAATACAATGATCGTTATTACCGGTGCTTCGGGTAGGCTTGGCCGTCAGGTAATTGAGAAGTTACTTGAGACAGTTCCGGCGGCAGAAATAATCGCTGCCGTGCGAAACCCCGAAAAAGCAAATGACCTCGCCGCTCTCGGCATTCAAGTGCGGCAAG
>JAABUO010000403.1_pt1 | contig 89277 bp, 83 predicted proteins | sample 5559291 | NCBI WGS metagenome assembly JAABUO01 (sample SAMN10711878, study PRJNA513372) | rock metagenome | isolation source: Antarctica rocks | place: Antarctica: Victoria Land, Finger Mt sud
ATGTTAAGCCACCCCCCCCCCCCCCCCCCCTCTCTGGCCTGCTGACGCTTTGTTCACGAAACTGACACGCCCTCACCAGAACTGGCCTTTTCTTCCTAATCCTTCATTGAACCCCAATCCCACAACCTACCTACTACAACCTACCTACCTGCCGCACCCATAAAACTTTCCTTCCTTTCCTTCAAAACAAGCTCCTCCAGCAGTAGCTATGGCATCCCAAGGCTCGCCCCTCACAGCCCCCCCTCCTCCTCCCACATCCCTCATCCAAAATGTTTCTCCCACGCTGCTGTACTACCTCAAAGCCATAAGTACGGGCGAGAGGGCGCTGCCTGCTGGTCAGGCTGCCGCCTTTCATTCCTTTCTATCGTCCACGACTCCAACTGCTACAACATCTCCGCCGCAATTACCGCCGCGGCCCCCGTATGACCTACAAAAACTGCTCTCCTGGTTTACGTCGGGAGAGTGTGATGTGGCAGCGCAGCCAGAGGAGCTGGATTTGGGGTATCCGATGAGCAATTACTTCATCAGTAGCAGTCACAATACATATTTGACGGGGAATCAATTGTATGGGGAGAGTAGTACGGGTCCTTATACCAATGTATGTGTTTATTTCTTTACTATTGGGGGCAGGACGTTGACGGATTATCTTTGCTATATATTGGAAGAAGAGGAAGAGATAAATGTATAATCAGCAAAGGCTAATAATGTAAGAAAGGTCCTACTCCGCAACTGCCGCTGCATCGAAATCGATGTCTGGGACGGCGCATCCCCAAGGTCACATAGGGATCCAAAAGATGAAGCCAGTGTGGAGAAACATCATACATTCCGACCGCATATCCACCGATCGCGCTCGAGAAAGCAAGCAATCGAGAACGAGTCACCTGGGCCTACAAGGTCTACAACCATGGATAGCGAGACTAACCTTACATTGCCTACGCCTTGGACTACAGCATCGACGACCACGCGAGCGGAGCCGAGGGTATTGCATGGCCATACGCTGACAAAGGAGGTGTCATTTCGAGACGTGTGTACTGCGATTCGGGATGCGGCGTTTGTGAACACGTAAGCCCTCTGCGCAGCTTGAAAAGCAGGAATGGCAAACGTGTTTGCACCACTTCCACCGTGTTGGGACTGGTCGTGGTGCAATAATCTATGCTGGCGCCTGCTGCCAAGCTTCAAATGTACGTTGACTAACGCTCGATAGCGACCTCCCTGTCATTGTCAGCTTAGAAGTTCACGCCGGGGCCGCGCAACAGGAAATCATGGTCGAAATCATGGAAGAGTTGTGGAAAGACATGCTGGTTGATTTCCCCATCGATGAATCGGAGAAATTGCCCAGTCCTCGCGAGCTGTGGCGGAAGATTCTAGTCAAGGTCAAGTATGTAGCCCCCGAAGTAGGGAAAGCTGAGGCAGTAAAAGCCAAGACGCCTGCGCCGGTCGCGAGAAGCCGGTCGTCGTCGTCGTCCGGTTCCGAGAGCTTGACAGATGCGCAGGGGAAGAAGGTAAAGAAGAGCGCTATCATCAGTGCCCTGGGAGCATTGGGCGTTTATACTCGGAGTTACCATTTCAAGAATCTCGCACAGCCTGAAGCCACTGAGCCGACACATGTATTCTCGTTGTCCGAGAAGAAATTGATGGAGGTCCATCAGAGCCATGGACCAACTTTGTTCTCACATAATCGTAATTTCTTGATGAGGGCTTTCCCATCGGGCATGCGTTTTTCTTCGTCGAATCTAGATCCCTCAGTCTTCTGGCGGAAAGGCGTCCAGATGGTCGCGCTGAATTGGCAGAAATGGGACGCGGGTATGATGCTTAACGAAGGAATGTTTGCCGGTAGTGGGGGGTGGGTGTTGAAGCCAAAGGGATATCGAGGTGAACCTGGGAGGAACACAAAAGCGTTGTCCGCGGAATCGCAAGCAGAAGCCATTGCTCACAAGACGCTTACGTTGTCAATCGAGATCATCGCAGGTCAGAATATCCCTTTACCACTGAAAGATCACAAGCCCGATCGGTTTCGGCCATATGTAAAATGCGAGCTGCATGTCGAAAAATCAGAAGAGCGGACCGGAGCCCCCATTGAAGGGAGCGGCAAAAGCAAGGACGGAGAACACAAGCGGCGCGCAAAAACGAGTCGAGGCGTGGACCCCGACTTTGGCGGTGAGAGGGTGGATTTTGTGAGGATACCCGGGGTTGTGGCAGAGCTCAGTTTCGTGAGGTAAGTACAGGACTTTTATTAAGCTTCTTGGTTTCCGCCGCTGCTGCAATGCAATTGTAGGGTTGATGAAGGGAACCCGCTACGTCTCCCTTCCAGCGGGCGCGGCCTTGCCAACTTGCTATTGAAGATGAGCCTTGTGGTTACACCAAACTTCTTCAACCATGGCTCTGTCTGTGGTGGCGTTGCCCTGCATAGTTGCTTTCCATTATACGCAGTAGCGTAACGAAGATCGGAGATTAACGAAGATGCGACTGTAAGGTGTAACAAGATGGCTGATACTGTTTTTCGGGACAGGTTCAAAATCCAGGATGATGAGCTTGGCAAAGATGACTTGGCTGCCTGGGCATGTATCAGACTTGATAGACTGCGACCTGGGTACGGCTTTGTTCGTCTCTTGGACGCCAATGGTACTGCAGGCCAAGGCATACTCTTAGTGAAGATCGACAAGTATTTTGCTTGTTAGAGCGACCTACGCAGTCGGTATCGGTGTGCTAGCTCTCTACTTGCCCTGCTTTTAACGAAATTTCCTGCAAAACTTTCATCGGGCAATTGGTGGACCATCGGTGACGATTGAGCAGTGAATGTGCTGCGCGTTGTCATATTGTTGACTAGCATGCGGGACGCGTGGCAGACTTGTGCGCTGTAGGTGGTGGGTGGTATTGGCGAGTTGTGCGCCATACTGGACAGCAATCTTGGAAATATCACTACCATTCGGCGAGCCCAAGAAGCTGACAGGACAATATGTTAATCTGACCACGTCACATGGTCCTTGCAGTTGTTTCCGTAGCCGGGAAATGCGGGATGAGTTGATCCCTAATTGGAACAAAAGGTACGCTGAGTGACACTTTCAAACGGAAAGTTTCGCACCACTCTTACGGGTGTAAGAAGTCTGAAGAAACGTGACCTTTCACACTGGGTGGAGAAACTGCCGAAGATGCATCGTAGTATACCTACCTAGGCAAGCAATTCCTGTACCTGCAGCAGGCACAGGGTGCATTTGGCTAGATGCGGTACCCCTTTTAGCGCGAAGCGCGGGCTGTAGTTGGTCTCCACCCCTTGCTTCAAATGGGGATTCCGTGGTATTCCGACTCGTGTAGCCATGCTCCCAATAGTTGTAAAATATATATGGTATAGTCTGACAACCAGAGGAAGGTGCGAAAGGAAACTCTGTGGATAATCGCGGCCTGCAAGTGTCCGCCAGATGAACAATGGATAGGCCGGAGATATTTCTCATCAAGCTGTGACCGTCCGGGGACCCCTTGCTGCACTAGTATCTAGGAACTTCAATTGTGGCCGAACTCCAGTATCATGTCTATCAAATGATCTCCTTTCATGCATTTCTTGATTGGCTACCGAACTCTCGGGATTTCATATCAGGATCATATCATATCTATTCGGAACCTACCGTACCATCTTATACTCCAGTGAAGTACATAGCCGTTGCAGAGTTTACGCCTACGGGTTTTGTGTGGACCGCGCAAAACCGATTTTGTCCAGGGTTCCAGACCCAATTGATGTTTGCGATGCACAATCCTATCGCGTCCATGCTTCTGAAGACCACTGCAGCGAAACGATTGGAAAAACGAAGGTATTCGGCAAGCATGATATGGGATGTCATCTTGCATCGTAGCGCTCTTTCCTCCGAAAGACAATTTGGCCCCTTGATCTGGTTTATCAAATCGCTTACTTCTCAGCATCGATGGCAGTGCGATGGAAGCAGCGGTGTGTGTTGCTGGCTAGATCCTGTACGTGCATGATGTTGCGGAGGCCCGGGAAAGATCGTAACACGCGCTGGTGGGCTTCGAACGGAGGAGTGAGTACTTAGTAGAGCAGAACGGGTGTCAACGAAAGGGAATCTCTGGCCCGTTAATGTGTTGGTACTGGTATCAAAACGTAGCCAAAATTGCTTGTTGGTACCGATGCCTTGCTAGAGCCTTTGATATAACGCCCAAGACAGAGGGTGTAGGTCGAGTCGAGCTTCCAAATACCTGGTAGCCTGCAGAAGCGGACTAATGCGACGGACATACAGCGCGGCTAGTGGGGAAATCTTTTCTGAAACTAGTAGCGGCTGGCACTTCGTATGGCATCGCAAGCTCAATGGAACTCGCTAGCTCGATGTCTTGCTCTCGGGTGGCTTCCGTTGAGTAGACCGAGATGCTCTGGTAGTTGTCCTGATGGCGCCATGGAGGTCTCATGACCACTGCGGATAGTACCATTTGTGAGATGTGATGCAAACATGCAGACATCGGAAGACTTAGCATATCGAAGGAAGATTTTGTAATAAGGAAGCTTGCAGAGGTCCTCGACATCGCCGAAGCCGCCAAGGTTTCACCGCCAAGATAGAGCTTTCCTGGATGTCTATATAATCAGCCAAGTCCATTAACTTAAAGCATCAACCCATCAACCTTCAAGTAGCTGCAGCTTTTAGCGTTACAACATCGACCTACCTTTAGCAAGAACCAGCCTTCCTCCAATACATATAAAATGTCTTTCGCTCCGAACTCCGACGATGATCAAGACGTTGGATCCTTTCCCATGCCTACCCTAGGGTCTAACATGCCCATCTTCTTACGTGACACTCAGGGAGCACCCCATACCCTCTTGCCCGTAAGTGCCGTACAACTTCCTATCCCAGTGTTCTTGAACAGATTAACAGTGTCAATCCCCAAACATGCACACTTGCTGACTTGCAATGACGACAAGATGCCAGGAGTCAGGTGCCCAAATTGCGAGAAACGTGGCGTGGAGCAATGGGTGTTGCCTGGCAAATATTGCCCCAAGTGCTCGACTCCATGCTGAGAGCCGTTCGAGGTATATCAATCAGTACGAAAATAGGAAGCAGTGCTAATTGAGGTCCGAACAGCCGCCAAAAGCAATCAATGTGCTTTGCTTTGGAGGGTGCCACCTGCCGGAGGTGCCATGTACTCTGAGACGTAGCACAAGTATTCGACAGGTTTCATCCTTGCGGGCATTTTTTCTTTGGCTTGGTGGGTGATGGAAATCGGAGGCTGGTGAAGTAGCCAACGATGCGGACTGCAAGTGTGTTCAAGATAGTGATTTGCCGAGAATATGAAATGTCTTAGCCCTTTCAAGAGCAGAAATGTGGATTATATAATTGCAGACTAAATATGTTAATCTGTTTCCCCTACTATAATAGGAGAATTGGGATCTATGAAGCGAGTCTTTGGACAGTGAGACGAGGTTTGTGCAGCTGAAAAGGTCTCTTGAATACCGATTACCTCGAGTGATGGGGTGAAAGCGGATTCTCATATCGATAGTATGACGTGTTGACAGCAAGATCCGAACACTCATGCGGAAGTCGTATAAAGGTAACTTAGCTGGTACATTACAATTATGGACAGACGGTGAGCGGTCAAAGAGAAAGGTTTTCATAGGGGATTTTGAGGTCATATTCAACGCACAACGCCGAAAACGGTCAGACTCTCTCATACGACTGACATAATTCAACAACGACGTTATCTAGAGAGCACGTACTGTTGAAGCAATAGAAGCTGTAGTAGGAGCAATAGTAGGAGCAGGAGGAGTAGTGGTCCAATTAGGAACATAGTTCCTGATTAGGAACGCTGCCCGCTAGCCTAGTTGGGGCTAGCGCCAATTGCGGCACAATTCGTAGATAGCTTCCTACTGTAGAAAACAGACCTGTCAGCAATCAATCAGATCTAGAGTCCGTGATTACAAGTCCGGGAGCAGATTTGAGTCGTATGGGGGAAGAGATGAACATTTGCAGGAATCATGGGATTGGTGGTGCTCTCTCAATGAACACGAGGCTACTTTAGCTCGGTATGTAATCGCATCGACCAGATCGACCAGATCCATGGAAAGCCTGCTGTTTACTCCAAAGCCTCAGCCGCTGCGACAAGCATCATTACCTCAAGTTGATGTTACAAAAATGCCCAAACTACATAATGATTTGGTTCGATTCAATTGGAATGGCCGGCTGAGTGCCCTGAGAACGTCTACTGCTTGGAGACGTCATAAGCAACATGAACGTCATTATTGAACTATGCCCAAGCACAACGGTAGTTGCGGAGATCTCTAGTAACATCTACAATATATAAGATGCTCAAACATCTCACACGGATACCACCACCAACACGGAAAGCTTTCTTCGCATCAACAACACGTGCGTCAATCACCAGAACAATGGCAACAGGCGCCAGATCAAATGAAGATCTAAAAAACACCAAGCTCTTCGATGTTTCTCATATCACTGCCGTGGTGACTGGTGGTGGATCAGGCATTGGGCTCATGATAACGCAAGCATTGGTGTCGAATGGAGCCAAGGTCTACATCACTGGTCGGCGACAAGAAGCGCTGCAAAGCGTTGTGGATCAGTATAATACAGGACCGGGCAAGATTATAGCGTAAGTTCTCTGCCTGCTTGGAAAAGGATCCGACTAATTCCCAAAGGCTCCCGTAGGTTAACTTGGATCTTGGTCAATACTACTACAGCTGAGATTGTGCAGTGGAGACGTAAGCAAGAAGGACGACGTCCAGCGTCTTGCGGACGAAGTTGCAGGAAAAGAGTCTAGAGGGATCCACCTGCTTGTCAACAATGGTCTACCGACTACTCTGCAACACTGGGTATTTGCTGACCATCTTCTCAGCTGGCATTGCGCGCGATGACAACACCCGTTACTCCAAGGCAGGCAAGCCAGACTTCAGCAATGCCCAGAGTATTTCCGAGCATTTGATGAAGAGCGAGCCCGAAAACTGGCAAGACACATTCCAGACAAACATCACTGGGCAGTTCTTTACCACCGCGGCTTTCTTGCCTCTACTGGCAAAGGGACGAGATGCCACTCCCGGCTACACATCATCAGTCGTCAACGTGGCGTCGATCTCAGGGGTTATGAAAGGTAGCAGTAGTGGCCAGTTTGCGTACGCTACATCTAAGGCTGGTAAGTCATCCACTTGGAACATTTTGCTTAGCGGTTTCTGGCTGCTGCCTTTCGCTTATCATCAATAGGGTTCATCCATCTTACGAGAATGATGGCTACCACATTTAGTGAGGCAAAAATCCGTGTTAATTGCATTGCGCCTGGTATTTTCCCTAGCGAAATGACTGCTGGGTCATCAGGTGACGACCAGAAGTCATCACTTGACATGGAGATGTCAAATCCTGCAGGTAAGAAATAATGCGATAGACTCACCATTAATCAAGCAGAAGAAACACTAACCTTGGTAAAGGTCGTACTGGCAATGACTCAGATATGGCTGCTTGTATATTGTTCCTAGCCGGGCCTGGCGGCTTATTCCTCAACGCACAAGTTCTCTATCCAGATGGAGGTAAAGTGTTGACACTCATCCCTGAGATACATAGCTAATCTGAATCAGGCAATGTTCTGGTGCAGCCAGCTGCGACGTAAAACGACAATAGAAAGGTTTCATGTGTGTTGTCGCTGTGAATAATGTTTCAATCTTCTGTCCACTGAGATGATTCTTATTGTACATACGATAGTACAATAATTTTTCTGTAGCTCATTTCATATAAAAAAAACTATTGTCAACAAGAGATTACAGTGCCTAACTACGCGCATTTGGCCTATTGACTTATTGTGGTCCAACACAACTGCTTCTAACACCACACCTGCCAACACCGTATTCTTGTACAACACACTTCCTGCTACTTACTTCGAGCATTACACCCTACTTACAAATTCAATCTTCAACCTTCAACCTTCAAACATTTGCACCGCACTTAGAATTCAGACTTTAAGAAATCTCTTTGCAAGACAAGTCCAAGGACAACTGTTCCTCTAAGACATCCTTCTGCTCAAAGATCAGCAATACACAGGCACTTCCTTCTCACTGCCTTGGCTCCAAGACAGATATCTTCACAAGAAAGACTGAAAGATAGCTTTTCTGGAAGATATTCCTTTCATTCAAAGATCCTTGTACAGCACCACGAAAGACGCACTTCCACTACACAGTCCAATCCTCAAGACATCGATCTCTTTGCAAGAAATCTTTTCATACTCAAAAGGTTCCAATACAGCAACACACAAAAACTCCACCCCATCTAGTCCTGGAGACAGATTCCCGCAGGATAGAGAAAGCAGAGCTATCCTCGAAGATACCCCTTTTACCCAAAAGTTCCACACATCAGCACAGCCAACATCTCTCGCAATCTCGCCTTGAAGACAGATCCACGCAAGAAGGATCAGGGAGAGCTATCTTGAAGATATCTCTTTTACCAAAATTCTTTCCCCACAGCAATAAACAAGCCCTTCCTACCACCAAAGCACAGTATTCAAGATGTCTTGGGGAAAACCGCCCAACTACCAGCCACGGTACCCAATCCGCAATAAGTTCGACTACCAACGCCAGCTATACGCCAACATGCGAACCCATCCCTTCGATCCACATCACCATCCTAACGAGCCCCATCCCTACATGTACACCGACTACCCCGAATACGGCCCGTACCCCCATCAGTCCTCTTCCTTCGCATGGGGTAACAAGTACCCACCAACACAATGGATTCCACCCCCTTTCCCACCTGCCCCGCCTCTCATAATCCCCTTGCCAAGGAATAGCCGGGCAGATCCCGAATATTGCCGCACCCATCCCATGCCGCCGTGGATACCGCCTTCGTGGCCGCCGCCAGAAATCGAGAGAGGGTACGTAGGGACTCTTAGGTATGGTCCCCCCCAGACCGGGCCACCAAGCCAGCTTCCTCTGCTCGGATATCCAAAACCGAATCCCTACTTGGCCGAGTTCGAGCGCAAAGAAGCAGAGGAGGCGAAGCGCAGCAAGGATATGGCGTGGGAGAAGATCTTTTACAAGAGAGCCAAAGAGTATGCCGCCGATCTGGAGTATGTTCGGCAACATCGTCTGTATCCTCCAGAAGTCCGCGAGGCCCTGGCCTCACAAGGCATGACCCCCTCGGAGCTCCGGTTAGCACAGTATGACAAGCTCGATGAAGACATGTTTTTAGAAAGGTATTACCGGGACCAAGCAGAAAAAAAGACCAAGCAGAATATTTGGGATTACGGGTACTCCCAACATGACCAAGAGCAAGAGCGGCAAAACGAGCTGCAGGAGGCCCTACAGAAGCAGAGGCAAGAGGAGATGTGGCAGCGCTACTATGACGAGGAGCAGAGGAAGGAACGTGCGAGCCGCGGGTACGGCTTCGCTTCTGGCCTCTTCTTTGCGGTCTTCGGCATTCTGTGGTTTCTTGTCCAAGGCCTAGCATCGCTGTTGTCGGTGGTGGTAATGACCTTCTGGAACCGGTATCAAGAGTACGACGTACCCGCGGCACCGACACCACAGCAACAGCGACCAGATGACGATATACTCAACGCACAACTTCAACGGGAGATGTGCCAGGAACAACCTCACCCCGAAAACCAACCACCGAGCGGAGACAGCTGGACTGACTCCGCCGCCAACATCCCCATGGCCATTCTCAACGGCTTATGGCGTCTAATCATCGCCTTGATTTACAGCATATGGCAACTCGCAAAAGCACCTCTCCGGGCCGCAGGGCCTTTCGTATTGGACAACCTCTGGGCATCTTGCTTCTTCTCCGTGTTCCTCTTCCTCATCTTCAACCCCTGGGGGTCCAATCCATACAAAAGGGCAATCCAGAACTACAATGTTGGGCCCCCACCTCCACCTAGAGTCCGCTTTCCCCCACCGAATCTCGCGTCGTTTCCTGGAATGTGACGAGTTGGGCAGGAGCCCATGGCCCTGTTATGGTATGTTTCTATGGCCTTTTACTCGAAGACCTGGACTGACTCCTCTAGGGTTCGTTGAGGAGGAGCGGCCGAGTCAATTGTATCGGTCGTGGCTGGAACGACGGCACGGATCGAGTCATCGCATGGTCGAAGTAAGCAACGGTCAGATGGAATATGTTTTGTCATTTGGAGTTCTGGGGTTAAGGGAGGAGCGATTTCGAAGTAGTGTATACCTCTCGATAAAAGCATCTATTGTCATTTTGGAGTTTTGAGTTCAAGGAAGGATATCGAAGTGACTTTTAAGATACAAAGACGATCGGCCCGGTACAATTGATTCTCGACGTAGAAAACGACCCTGTTGCTCATAAATAAAAGGAAGTCCTACATATTCGGAATCGAGTCTATTCCACCAACAAAGCGCCCCTTCCCATAACGTTAGCTAAACACCCGATAGGTAAACATTCATCTACCACAACGTTTTCAATCATGTTTTGTTGAGCGAAGAACCTCATCCACTCTTTATATTCCCTACGGTTTCAAAGTCATGCGTATTCACCATCCCTAGTTCCTCTGACTCCTCAATCTGCACTGTTATTTCAATACACACCGCCCTGAGTCATCAGCATCTCCGGCCCACAACGACACTAATTGTCATGATATCTGTACTCAACCCGCTCTCTTCGTCTCCCCAAGATCAGTCAGACGGTACAGTGTTGGAAAAGTAAGCTTCTGATTCTATCCATTCCGGAGCAGTGATGTTTATATTACAACTGACATATTGAAAACTAAGCTGGGCGAACCACGTTCCCGAGAAGCTCACCTATGACACCTAGAGAAGTCTACATCACCCGTCTACCAGGCCACACCGGATCCGTCTATGTCAGAAAACGGGCGCCACAACAGCCACGGAGGAAGCTCAGTTTACTCGCTGAAGCCTTTGGACAACCTCGACGCTACTACACAGCCAAGCCAGTGCGTGTATCTTCTTTTCCTTCTGAAGAAAGACATGTGATGGAGATACCAAGTCGGTTGGAGGTCGAGCAGCTCCGACCAGATTATCCAGTAATGGTTAGGAGGATGAGTGAACCAGGAAGAGTGCTTGGGCAACAGTCGAGGGACCCGTCGCCAGCTTTCGCGGAGATTGTTCGACCTACAAGGACAAGGTATATCACACGCCGTCCATGTCGAATTACAGAGCCGACTCTAAGACATACATGTGCTTCATGCGGCAAATTTCGATCTTCTAGCTATGAACACCGGCATCCACTAGCTAAAGGAGAGACGCCAAAGCCAACCATGTGCGAGAAATGTATCAGTAAACAGACCTCAAGCGAAGAAAGTGCAGACAGCCACCGAGGATCGCGCAAGAAAAAAGATTACTACCGTTTACGTCGCCGGTGGACTGCATCGACAGGTGATAGGATTAGTGAGTTTGAGAGAGGTCGACCTCGTCACTTGGCGAGCAAACGATCGAGGATGCATAATTCAAGACGTTTAAGCTCGGATGAAGAGCCGCGGGTCAGCATAACATATGATGGCGCTAGGTCAAGAAGAACGACGAGTGAGTACTCGCCTGAAGGGCGAAAGGTGCGAGTTATCCGGCGTATACAATACGTCGATAGCCAAGGCCGTCAATCGTCCAGATCCAGATCCAGGTCCAGGTCCAGGAGTGTGAGCCGGCGACGTTACAAACGAATCATTGGCTTTGAAACAGCCAGCTCGGAAGAGAGCGGTATGCGTGTCCGAATCAGACGAGTTCCCTCACGGTCAAGATCAAGGAGCAGGCGGCCGCTAAGGATTGTAAGATCGCGGGATACTTCAAGTATCGACGACGATTATGAGCACATCTACACTCCAACAGAAGTGCGGAGACCCAATCAAGTTGGAAGAGTAATTGAAGTCGAAGATGACCGTGCAAGCTTCAGATCCGGTGTACATCGTCGACCTGCGTCGATGATAGTTGAGCCTGGCACTACCTACGCCGCTACTCAGGTGGACGCTGACCTGAAGTCTCATTATGGCGATCCGGTCGAGATAGTATCAATTAGTGAAATAATGGAGCGTCCGCCATCTCGGTCTGTACGGATAGTACAAGTCTCTCCAGAAACTCAGGATTCAATTTGTCGCAACAGGATCAGCGAAACCGTAGACTCTCAAAGGGTGTTCTACGAACCAAGACCACCACCTATCATTACAAGGCAGACTGTTGAGCCTGCGTTTCAAACTGTCACAGAAACTAACATTGTAGAGCCAAGAGCAGCACCTATTACTGAGACCCATACCATCGATCGCAGAAAGTGCCGTTCCGGCCCAGTCTCGGAGACGCACATTGTCGAGCGTAGGGGGCGTTCTCGAACACCAGTCACAGAGAGACGCGTCGTCGAGCGGAGAGATCGTTCTCCATCACGAGTCTACCAAAGACATGTCGAGACGAGATCTCGATCTCGATCTCGGCCGGTCATGTCGGAAAGAGATTTTAGAACGCAGTCTCCATCGTCGGTGTATGGAAGGCACACCATGGAGTCAGAGCCAAGTAGACGCGAGCGGCGGCATAGAGTGAAAACTGCGGGTCATCATCGTTTGACGGACAGCAGCGACGAATACTCGCCTCAAGGTATGCCTTCTTCTACAACTCTTCGGTATCAAACTGACAGCCCGAAGAGTATTATCGTCGTTCCTATCAGAGAAGACCCTCAGGCCCCAATCCTAGTGTACGCCGCGTCGTCACGATGAATTCGGAAGATGAAGAGCGTGATCTCAATCGAAGGTTCGAAGCAACCAATCTTGAACCGGCACCACCGTTCTACTCGTACGTCCGACCAGGTAGTCTGTCCCGTGAACGTAGACGAAGCAGATCTCGCACTAGGAGTATTTCTCACGACCGACGTTATTCCAAACGTGCGCCGCGGTAGGTGTCTAATGCGGTTGGGCTAGATGGCTGGCTGGACGCTGTTTGGCAAAGACAGAAGTGCCGAGTACTTGGGACAAGGGGCATGGCGGAATGGTAATTCTTGAGCATTAAAGACGAAAAGACGACTGGCTTGTACGTCCAGGAAAGGTAATAGAAATTGAAGCTCTCGGTATGATGGGTGACGCTTTGTAATGACTTCCTCTGTACTTTACGGCTATTCTATGCTTTCTTGCCCTATCTGAAGGCAACCAGTTATAAGAAAGGAAGCAGTATCTTCCTTCCCTTCGATCTCGGAGCCTTGGTCCCTTGTCACTACTGTCAAATCACATCTTCTTCGTATGCTCTTTCTCGCTCTCTCGTGGTTCTCCCTAGCCTGCCTTGATGTGATTTTCTTTTATTTGCTTTTCGGGGCTATTTACCCATTGACCTACCTATTAGACCTTAATCACGGACTACGACATTGCGGCATCTGGTTGAATATATACACCGAAACAGATTGCAATGTCTAACAATCTGGGGTTCTCGAAGGGAATGGAAGATGGAAGATGGGAGATTAAACCCGGGAGTGAAGCGGGTGGACAGTGCGACAAGGGTTTTTCCGCCAAGGCCGGAAGATCGGGGCTAAGCACGGCCTTTTACGGGCACGTCGCTGGCGCCCGGGAAGCTTCTTTTATCATCCTCTTCATCAGTCAGTTCGTCGTATAGTGTTGTAGGTTAATTGAATACTGTTTACTACCTTACTTTAACCCACTGCCAAGTCTATCACGTTTGTCAAGTTGTCTCAAGTTTATCAAATTCACTCTGACCTTACCATCCGACTTGGCGCGGTGATTCACTGGCGGCAACAATACTTGATGACGCCTGTGCTGATGTTTGGGTTTCGGTTCTTATCTATTGGATGCCGATCGTCACCGTTCCTGAGCCTTGTCGTGCAGGGAGGCAGCTTTGCTGCAGGTCCCATGGTCCCCCAATCAATGATTGCCGAACGATGGATCACCGATGAAAGGTTGATGGTCGTATTATTGTTTGTTTGTCGGAGAGTTCAGTGTATCTGTATCTTCAACCTGATGTCTTGAAAATGCCAGTCATTACTGAGCTCGAAGGAGATCTCTTCAATGGCCAAAGCAAATGATATGATTTAGCTTGTACGAAGAAACCAAAAGTAACCTTCTCTCCGCCGAACCTTTCTTTACCTACCTTACCTACGTAGGCGGCGCCTGCAGGGTAGCACCGAGGCTTGAATATACCTTTGATCCCACCAGATTTGGTAAGACCCGAAAGTTCCCCCGAAGCACAATCCGCCATCATCTCTTTTCCCTCCGGTGGATATTTTCAGCCGTCATGAATCTCTCCTATCCAACATCATGTACCCCACGATGCAATGTAAGTCTCATTGGTACTGCTATCAGTATTCCGTACCCGGCACTCATACCTTGATTTCCTGCATTGAAAACGGCGCGAGCAATGAATGACCTTCCGACCCCGTCACTCGGCTGTGGCCGAGTCTGCCAATGCAACGTTGACTGCATCAATTGTCTCCTGTCGAGCTTACCAAACAAGGCCGTGGGTAGCGAGATTGGCTTCAGCTAGCCCACGTTATCCTTTCTTCAGCCGGACGCGTTCGACTTCTTGGTGGAAAGCAGTAACAAGCTACGGCGTCTCGGATTCTGAATGGCGACATCCCGAGACCTACAAAGGCTTCCACATAACGATGGGGCTTCTTCCTGCTTGTGCCATGCCATCATCCATCCTGAACCCGCCGTCATTGTGCGTTCTACACTACCATCGCCAGGGGATCCCATGATCGTGGAACTTGCTACCATCAGGCCGCTGTTGGTACTCGAGGGGTGAAGGAAGTTCTATAAGAAGCCCCTTCCTCTCCTCCTTCTCTCAACATCAGCTTCTTCATCCTGCAACAACTATCCTACACAGTTTACCCCCTCGACAAACCAACCCCCAAACCCAAACCTCACCCCCACCTCTCCTCCAAAATGCAATTCTCCAACCTCTTCACCCTCCTCTCCCTCGCTCTCACCGCCTCCGCAGCCGTCATCCAACGCACCTCCCCATCCTGCAGCAACACCCAGTCCCTCATGTGCTGCAATACCATTACCCAGCAAGTCACCGGCGGTAAAGTCGAGAACGTGGGTGTCCAGTGCAACCCCGTCAATGGTATGTCCTCTGTCCTTCCATGGCCTTGGACCGAAACATCTCTGCGCCAAAGCATGTGGAACTATGCTAACGATCATGCAGTCGCAAACGTCCAACCCGGCCTCTCGGGCCAATGTATCGGAACCCAACAACTCGCCTGCTGCAACACTGGGGGCGTCAACCAGGTAAGTCCCCTTTGATTCTTCCCCAGTAAAAATAATCAGCTCAAAAGACCTAATCCCAAACCCAGTCCGGCACCGTCAACGTCAACTTCGGCGGTATTTGCCCCGTCATCTTCTAGACCTTCCGTCGTCGAACCCGTTATCACGAGCTTCGGATACGTGTCTTACAAATCGTATGTAGATGTCACGCCGTTCAGCGGGGTATGCCCGGTTGTTTTTTAAATCAGTTACCAATCGACATTTCGACGACAATTTATTTTCACAAAGTCAAGTCATGGTAGAAGTAATCGGTTGCACAAGACTGGGTGCGACAACTGGATATGTACACAGCGCTGCTGGAGTCCGGATATCGCATATAGAATAGTATACTAGCATACATACCCCTATAAAACCCAAACCAAACCAAATAATCAACCAACCAAACCCCATCTCAACGCCAAATTCCCCTCATCTGATACCCCATCCTCCACAACTGACTACATCCGCTTCGCCCTCCCAATACGAACCAAAAACAGTTATTATTCCCCCTTATTTCATACCTACTATATCCCCCCCAACCCTCTTTTCACTCACACACTCCATCCTTACCCTACCCCGTATCTTACACCCTACCCCACCCCACCCCACCCCACCCCATCCCATCTCCACCGTAGCGAACCCAAAGAAATAATCTGGAAATGTGTATACCTGCAGTAGATACAGGTGGATTATTCCCATCCACATAAGATCCCAGTCGTTCCCCCCCCCACCCCAGTTTTGGCGTGTGTCAGTCACCATCCACTATATATAGCCAGCGACTTTTTCTCTCGCTCTGAATCATTCGATTACACTTGGACTGACTGACTGACTGACTGTGAGATATGTATATATATATATTAAGAAATCTGTTTTGAAACATGCTCGTTGTGGCATTTTCTCGTGTTTTTCTAGTTTGAGGGGTGAGGGGTGAAAGAAAGAAAGAAAGAGGCGAGGAAGAAGACATCGAAGGGTTGATATTTGATGTTTAAGCTATCTTCATATTCTTTCATCGAAAATACCAAATCGTAAACCCCCGAGTCGTACGCAGCCAGCCTCCTCTCCTACAAACAGAAAACCAACAAATTTCCCTTTACAATATTCCATCGAACGATGCAAAAAACGAACTTGCTCGAAAACAGCAAAGCGAACTTTTCTAAATTTTCTTTTAATTATTTTTGCACATGGAATTTGGCAGAGAAGGGAAATAATGAACTATGTACTAGGTTATAAGATACGGAAGAAGTAAAAGATTGTGAAGATGGGATTGTGAAAGATGGGAGCTGGGGATTAGTTGGTTGGTAGGTAGGTAGGTAAGTAGCGAGTAGGAAGGGAATTGGAATGAAAGTGAAGATGTTGGGGTGGATTGAAGGGTTGGGTATGCGGTATAAGATGCATGTTGAGGTGAAGTGGAGGTTATGAGTGATGAGGGAAGCGGGAAGGGGATGGGAGAGGGTGGGGGTGAGGGGATAGGAGAGGGTGAGGGTGAGGGCTGTGAGGGCGGTGTTGAGGTGGATAGAAGAGGAGGGGGGGGTGGGAGATGTTGGTTTGTGTTATCGTTGTACGGAATAGAAAAGGCGGAACTTCAATCACCCACCACCCACCACCCACCACCCACCATCCATCACCCACACCCACCACCCATCACCCCTTTTCACCCACACCCACCACCCATCACCCATCACCCATCACCACACCCACCACCCCTTTTCACCCACACCCACCACCCACCACCCATCACCACACCCACACCCACACCCACCACCCACACCCATCACCCATCACCCATCACCCTCTCACCCATCACCCATCACCTCAACCTCTCAACCTCTCAACCTTGAATCGAATCTTCTTCTTCGACAGTCGAGACGATTTTTTTTTAAATTTGAATTTGAATTTGAATTGGTAAAAGGAAAAAGAGAAGAGTGGAGGAGAGGAGAGGGATGGAGATGTGGTAAGGAGGTGGGTGTGGATGTGGATGTGGATTGGGTGGGCGGAGGGGATGTGGATGTGGATGTGGATTGGGTGGGCGGAGGGGATGGGGCGATGGGGCGGTGGCGGTGTGACGGGTTAAGCAAGAGAAAGTCTGCAAAAGACCATAAATGACGCGATGAGGTGGCAGAGAAATTTTTTCATTTCTTTGTATTTCGTTTCACGTTGAATCTCTTCTCACGATGGACATCAATTCATTAGCTTTGTCAATCAACCTCCTTTAACATCATACATGTTTATTTTCTCTGTTCCCACTACTGCCTCTAATTCCCTTCTTTCCCCTCTTCTTACCGATCTCTTTCTTCGCTCTTCGTTCCTTTTCCCTGGCTCAACATACATCTTCCTTTGCGTTTCCATCCTGTAACTTGTTCGCTCGGATGCTTGATGATGCATAACCGAACTACGGAGTCAACGGAGGTTGTTTACAGGCTCTTGGAAGGGGGGGAACGGGGCAAATGTGGTGGGGAGGAGCATGCAGAGGATTTCGAAAGGATTTCTCCTACGACGTCATTCGTATTCAGAGCTGCTGAGTTGCTTACCCCAATCTGTGTTTCCACGGCAGAAATTGGTGGTTTCTATGGTGCCAAGTCCTTGTCGTTCTTGACTTTACCCAATATATCCCCAACATATCCTGTAGACGTGAACATGGCAGTATACAAGCTCCAACACCAAGGGTCAAACTCATTTTGCTCGATCAAGCCCGTCTCCTCCACATATCCGCGGATGTAACTCGGCATAGCTGACTAAAAGTTTTCGTAGGTTAGCCCCAGATCGCTGATCATGAGCAACGTGTAGGCCTCCAGTAGTCGGTTGGCAGAGGGGATGCGCACTGGGTATAGCGTGGAAGAGAAGGCGCCTTTGCCACGACCTGGCCTGTAATATGGAAGGCAGGGATCTAATGCAAGCATAATATCCATGCTCGCCAAGTTACCTCCACTCTCCTCTTCAGGAGGCGAAGATAAGGGCAGCTCCAAGCGCCATAGTGTTTGCGATTTCCTGAAGAGCGAGATACAAATGTCCTAGTTGAGATGTACATGTTCACTTGGTGCAGGTGAGCAGCGAAGGTCAACGTCGACTGGGCAGGTAGAATATGCAGTGCGTCCTTGAAGCCTGCAGTTATGAGCGTTGAGGTCGCGGTAGCGATTATGCTATCTGGCACAACAAAGGAAGCATCCTAGTGTTCGTTAGCAGTGCATTGCAACAACTGTACTGTGGCGAACCGACATCAACGATTGTCGGCACCCCGAAGACACAGTAAATAATTGCCCCAAAGGACACTCGGGATACCCGCTCCATCCAATATACGAGCAATGCCGGCAACGAGATTTTTGTCGAGACTTTGACTCGGGAGTTGGGACGCAACTGTGACATGGTTATGAAACGCATCCGTACATGTCGAGCGAGTAGTAGGAGATGGATGAGCCATAGTCGCCTTTGCATCTTCGAACACTGAACCCGACACGTCACAATTCTCTATTGTCACCACCTTCTCCGCATCGACTCTGCCGGCTTGAGAGAAGTAGTACCCGCGCTGACTTGTGACTACGTGCTTGCCCGTCCCCTCATCTATAAAATCGCAGTTGAAGTGCGTGTGCCCCAACACCCAAAGTTTCACGTTTTTGCTAGTCCAGCACGTTTCAGCCGAAAGATCCGTAGCAAAAGCCAATGCGAGTGGGCCTGTCGCATGCTCCGGATCCATGGCGTTGGCTGTAATGCAAGGACTATGATGTGTAAGAATGGCAATACGGCGGTGCGATGCCTCATGCGCCAAGGTTATCACTTGGCCATTGAGCCACGCCAAGTCATCCTTGTGTACTTGACTGTGCTTCGAGACGTCCCAGCCGTCTTCAATGCAGTAGAAATCGTTGAGCCCAAAACTGACGTGTTCCTCATGCTCCGCGTCGATTTGTGAGTGCAGGGTACAGCCTAGTATGGTAAAGTCGTCTGTAACATCGTAGCGTCCTTGATCAAGGAGAACGAGCTCACCTTGACCTTGCTGCTATTCTTCTCGTGGGCGGAGTTGAAGTCCCGAATTTGCTCCCGAACCTGAGCCCAGGAGCTATTGTAGGGTTCATGGTTACCTAGCACAAGCAAGACGGTGCGGAAGAGGGAGAGCTGGCATTCTAGAAATTGTATCCAGCCGGGATCGCGGCCAATGTCACCGAGGAGGGCGAGGATGGGGCCTCGCGATGTGATCTCAAAGGTATCACAAGCGGCCGGCGCCTCGAGGTGGAGGTCAGACAGGATTTGGAGTTGGATCTTGGGAAAATTGAGGTTTCGTGGTGGTGCGCAGGAGGAAGCTGTGACTCCAGTGATATATGATGAGGGTTGAAATTTGTTTTCTGAACGAGTCTCATAGGTTGAGAGGGCGAGCGGAGGGGCTTTGCTTTGTCGGTGTGAGTTAATGGAAGGCTGTGAGCTTTACGCAGTCTAAATGAAAACCAAAGAGAGATACAATTCTCGAGTACGGGGTCTCGGAATACAACGAGATGGCACCAAAGTACGGTAGCGAAGACAAGCTCTTCAGCAGAGGTTAAATATCTCGGATGTGTTTTATTGATTCACTGCAGGAACCCTGTGGTACTCCTCTACCTCAATCTCAATCATTCATGTTCGAGACATCGACCTATACGACACGAAGCCCACTTCCCCCTTCCTACTCCTCTCTGGAAACTGCACCAACACTTTACTTCCCGAAAAGACATCAGTTCTTATCCTGTCTCCCTATCCTACAAGAACTCCCTGTCCTACTAGTTGCATCATCGAGATTGCGAGGTTTGGGATGTAGGCAAAGATGTGATGTGGAAGATAGAATGTTGATTGAAGGGTTTTCAGGATTGGAAGGGGAGTCTGGGTTTGGGGGGTTTTTATGAAGTCGGAGGGTGTGGTGGAAGTTGCATAGATTATATAATACAGCATAACCCTATCCTGCATAACTTCCCATATTTCTTGAGGTAGGTACCATTGAAGACATAAGAGGAAACCAGCGAGCGAGCAACATCAACAAGAACCTTTGAAGCCGTCCAAGAAAGTCACAAATACCAAGGATTTTCCGAATCTACTTTCCCAAAAAGTCCATGCAACTCCCATATATCATACGGCCGTTAATAGACATTACACCCTATTGCCCCCCCTTCCTCCCCATCACGCAAAAACCAAAACTACCACTATAAGAACACCTACTCCTCCTCCCCCACCGCATCCTCCTCCCCCTTCCCCCCACTCGCCCCCCTCCTCCTCCTCCCCCCAACACCAACAACCCTCCAACCACCCCCCACCCTCTCCAGCAAACCCTCCCCAACCATCCACTCCTGCAGCCTCACATCCTCCCTCTCCTCGTCAGCCGCGGTGCCCTGCTCCAGATGCCTCGCGACGTGCTCCATGCGATCATCCCAGGACGCGGGACCCGAGAAGGTGATTTCCTTGCCCGGTTGGTGCTCAGGTGTGTCAGAGGATGAAGAAGGGGAGAGGCAGTACCCGCACGAACTGCGCGGCGGCGGGGAGCGCAGGCTCTTCCAGCAGCGCTGGCGGATGCTTTCGAGGGTGGCGTCAAAAGCGTCGGCGTCGGCGGGGTTGGGCGGGCTGTGCATGCGGCGGATGTGTTGGGTGAAGAGGTCTTTGCGGTTGAAGTCGTTGTGGCCCATGCTGGATTCTTCCACCTCGCCGCGTTTGGTTGTGGTGGAAGCGGAGGATGATTTGCGGCGGTGCTGGTCCAGGCGTGGGACGCAGGAACCGATGTCGCAGCGGTAGATGCCCAGGCGTAGGTGTTGCGAGCTGACGTGCCTTTTCCATTCGTTTTTCGATCCGAATGTTGCGGGGCAGCCGTAGCGTGTGAATGGGCAGGTGAAGGGGCGAGTGTGGGTTGTGAGGATGTGTTTTGCTAGGGCTGAGGCAGATGGGAGGATGTCGGAGCAGCGGGTACAGGTTGATTTGGTTTTGGACGTGCTATTGGATGGAAGGGTGGGCGAGGTGAGAGAGGAGGAGGGTTTTGAGGGGCGCTTGGTGATCTTTGAGGATTTGGTGAGGGTGGTGGTTGGGGAGGCTTTGGAGCGGGAGGGGCGTTTTGTTGTTGGGGAGGCGGGGGCTTTGGCGCGAGAGGTGCGGCGGGTGGAGGTACGTTTGGTGATGGCAGCTGGGCTGTAATCAGATGCGTCAGAGTCGCCGCCGTCATCTTTAACATCGTCTTCCATGTTGGCATCATCGTCTTCTGCTTCTTCCTTGGTGGGAGAAGCGATCGAGTCATCGTGGATCGAAGAACCAATGCCTTCGTCATCTTGGATGAAGTGGACAGACTCCGTTCGAGGTTGGTACGGTGCTGGGGTCTCCATGAAGTATGACGCCGCCGAGTCTAATTCCTGTATCTCTGGTTTCCTGTAGGCATCTTCAGAGCCGGCATCTGGGTACTCTTGGACGTCTCGAAGCGCGATACAGGAATCCGAGCTGGAACTGTTGAAAGATCCGTCCTTGGGAGTTCTTGGCGAACAACCAGCGTCGAATTGAGATGCAATGCTCCCTCGTTGGCTGTTCCAGCTAGCGAACCCATAGCCAGGGCCTGCTTCGTATTCTGGACGACCTTCACTTGTGCGATCGCTCCAGGCACTGCTACCAGAGCATGATTCCTGTTCAATCGTGGATCGACCGCCAATCCAGTATCCATCTGGCGATATCCCACGAGGAATCGTTTGGCCGCGGGGCCATGGCTCTGATGCAACATCACAATGGCCCAGTGACAGAGGTGTATAATTCCTTTCGTCCAATCTGAAGAACTCGGTTTGCCACGACGGCAACGCATTGAAAAAGCTTGGTTGTTCTCGGGAATTTAAATAACGCTTAACGTTGGAGTTGATCTGATTGCTCTGCAATTGGATTGACATGTCCATGCCACCGTTCGCAATCGCGTCGTTCGTCATGCTTGATGGACCATAAGGAGATGAGTAAAGTTCAAACGGCTGATGCTGGTGAAGCTCTTCCTGAAGCTCGTTAAGATCATGGAACATGTGGAGAGCTGCCATGGTTTCGAAAATTGTTGGGGCCTAATTGCCTCGATCGTTGCCTTATTCGCCTTAGTGGTGCAGCAAACAGAAGATCGGTTTGTCAATGTTTTGATGGTAGCCCTACGCGGGAAACGCAGAATTCTTTCGTGTTTTCAGTTGTCTGACGACCACTTACGATCACAGTTTGGTCGGAAGGATAAGGATTAATTTCCAGCGGCCATAGGGAGACCACACGTATACTTATCATCAGCAAGACTAGCTTTCTGCTGTACTATGATGCTGCGACGAGAGTATCGAGTCTCCGAGCGGAATAGTATAAGCGTGACAGAAGAAATTGAGGCGAAGCAAAAGGGCTTTACGTAGGGCAGACACTGGGATATATGAGCAAGAAATAATAATCCTGCTTGCACATGCATGCTTGAACGGATGTAGGTACTAGACTGCAAAGTTGAGCCGCACTAAGAGAGAGGGAAAACGTGTGGATCTCGGAATGGAAGACCCGCAGATCGATGCTATGTATGGACAAGCCCTGATCCTGTATTGGCCCTTCCTTCTCAGCACTAATGAAATCAAAGCAGACTTTACTGGAAGAGACGGCTAATATAAAAGGAGGAAAGGAGGATACTACCCAACCATCAACCCCTGCAGTGGGACGAGTTTACTTCTGGGGTTGCACAAGTATCGGCGTGTCGAGGGTATGTGTCGAGGATGGAACTCATGGCTGATTATCGTCCTGACACTTGTGGGGTGACGAACCTAGATTGGAACCAGGGGAAAAGCAGTCTCGAGTCTCGAGTGCTCAATGGCTGGTTGTGAGCTGTGCAGTCGAGTAGCTGACCCCCTCTACCACGTCCCTGGTTTGTACTAAGAGCACAGCTGCGGCAGGGCGTATGGAGGATTTTGGGTTCCGTGCACAAGCCCGCAACTCCGCGACACCGCAACTCTGCACGCCTTCAGCCCCCACAAAGTTATCGCGTCGTCCTGCACAATCATATCGGAGACAAGAAGTGGGTGCTGTGTATGATCGACAGCCACCAGGCGCCTACTAGTTTTCTGTGAGTCGCGCGCTAGGTTTCTTACTTGTAATTCGCACGTCTTCATTGACGGTGGAGATACACAACCAATAAGTTGTGGGCACGACGGTCTAATTCAGTTCTCAGAAGGCGGCGCATGCGGCAGTCGATAGTTCGATACCCAATGTCTCAAGTTTGGTGCATCCGAATTCCCCGAGTCCCTACTTAGTACGTTGAATTGCCAGCAGTCTGATTCAATCTGCGTGTGGGGGGAGGACGCACAGACGTTTCGATTGGTTCGGCTGGCAAGTTGTGAGGCTCTTTCTCGACATTGATGAAGCCTGAACAGGCAACAACGTACTCAGCTGAACAGACCCTGGGAGAACATCGACGCCTTGTTTGCCTGCTTCAGTACAGATGGCTTTTAGCTTGTACACTCGGTTCACGCCAGCCAATAAGAGAGCCACACATTCCATGGCCGCTTACTTGCATGAGATTGCTACGAAAGATTTCCGTTTTCGTTTTCGATGCCCGCTGTCACGTAAACTCTTCTTCGATAAGCTCGTGGTGCTCTCCCGGACTTTGCTGATTAGCCACGTTATTCTCAAGCGCCGGGGATGTTAAGAATATCTGGGTCTCTGCCACGGGAGTTTCGGTAAGCAGAGTACATGGTCGGGGCGTACTCGTAGGTAATAGAGCTCTAAACGTCGCTACTGTGTCTACCGAATGGATTCCTGGGACTGAGGTACTGTGTAGGCGTGGGATTCTTGCTTGACGTCCCACATGATCGATTGGTCCAAACCAGAATATTTCGTGCATCAACCGGTGAAGACGAGACGCTGTCAATGGTGCGCAATAGCAAGGTAGATTGCATCATGAGGCAGTGCAAAGGTCAGGCAAGGTACAGATGGACGTTGTAAGTGTGTCGTGTATGTATGTGTGTATGTATGTATGTATGTGGTGATGATGGCTCGAGCATCATCTCGTGCATCTCGTGCATCTGATCTCCAAAAGGTTGGCGGGGCCTGGCGGGGCGTATTATTGCATTTCTCGGTTTCGGCGACACTAGGCTCAAAGCCAGCAAGCTCTGTCTACTAGCGTCTACTCTGCTATAAAACCGGGCGTTTTGGTGGCGTTGCATCTACCGATGCTTGGTAGCGAGTCAGATGACGGGGTGACTGTGGTACTCTACGTACTACTTCCGTACGGACTACCGTACGGTCCGGCCGGAACATGTTTGCTTCAACCACCGCAACGGCGCATAAGGTACCTTCCACATCTTGACTGCACCTGTACCGTACGTCCGTAAAGGTAGGTACCTTAGTTGTGAGATAAGTAGGACAGTGTAGAACTACCTAAAGAACCCCGCATTCCGCTCTCAGTCTTCCAAGTTTCAACAAGCCCCACAACCAAAGCCACTCTCCGGCTGTTTGTTTGTCTACCTAGCTTCAATGTCTTGGCAAGCAGCACTGCCACAAAAAACAAGTGGTGGCTTGTGCTCGTAATACCTCCACTACCCGTACCTACCGTATCTCGTGTCTGTCAACATCTCATATTAAAACGTTAGGCATCTACAACGGCAGGACATTTGTCATCGCTTCTAGTTGCAGGGCAGTCTGTCTTGCAGTCGTCCGGAAATGCCTCATCCATTGTCAGCCCGCAGCTCGAAGCCACAGCTCTGATATGGTTCACCAGAGCTTGCACACGTCACAACGCATTACTTGTGTATTATCAAATGTCCTCTCGGCCATCATCAATCGAACCGTTCACATCATCTGTCCGTATTCCGATATTGTCAGCGCTAATAGTCTGCCTTTTTTTTATCCGTCAAGGCAAATATACCTCTCTGTGGAGGGCAAATGCCGCACCCCAGCTTCCATTTCTTATGCGAATTACTCCAACTGGCATGTTTATGCTATTTTCGTGCCTGCTAACTTCACCAGCAGCAATTTCATGCTTCTCATACTTTGCTACTTTCATGAGACCGTTTGTCAAAGCGGTAGCCCAGTTTTAGAACACTGATTGATATCTCTCGGCATCAAGGGACAACCCTCATAATAATTTCCATATTTGGTCATAGGAAAATCTTTCGAAACACGGGGAAAGCCCCTTGGTCAACTCGGTTTGACGGGGTTCGAGATCCGAACTTTTCTCGGCAATATAAATGAGTAGGCCATTTGTACGTCGCCATTGTCAAGATCAGCATACCGAATAACAAAAGGCCCCGCATAGAAAACGGATGTCGATGCGTATTCAGACATGCTACCATAGTCGTGCTCAATAACCAGAGTTGGTAACTTGATCGGTTTTAAGGCTGTCTGCGCTCAAGTCTCTTGGATCTCCAGACTCCTGACTACTATCATGATAGTCCCTCAAAGGTAAGCTGTGGAACGGAAAGTTGTAGATTGATTGCCAGTCCAAAGAATCGCTTTGGATTTGCTCAATTATGGCTGTCGACAAGCTGTTGATATTGCAATACTGGGACAACCAAATCTAAGTCGGTATCAACATGTTCCAGATCGACGTGCTGCATATCAAGGATTAGTGGAAGGTATACGCGAACAACGGAATCCAACGGGAAAAGACGAGTTCATTGCCAAAAAGACCACTTTCTAGCATTATCGCAAGCATACTGTGTAACAGCTCAACGTGGTTCCTGTTGTTCAAGTTCTTGATTCAGATAGGGCTGTCCACTGTCCCACTGACGCCGGGGCGGAAAGTCCTCGGAATGGAATACACCTGCCCGGGCCCTCCTCGCCTATTTCGCGAATCATGTAGGCCAGCAGGAATGCCTGTATCACACCCCTTTTATGTGCTTCTGTGACTAGTGGCACCCAGTTGGGTCCGTCCAGCTATCGTTTCAAGTTTGCATCTAAGATGCAATCACAGCAGAATCTTGATAACCACGTGCGAGACTGCGAGTTCATGCATGACCAAACAGGTGATCTCTAGCCACTTCCGACAAATAAGAGTCCTCACATTGTCATGTTTACGTATGAGCTGTTCTCTCGACCCAGTCGCTGCTGTTCCCCAAGCGCCGGGGAAGGTCATCATGATTCCGGGGTGCTATTTTCTCTATGCATCGCTACAAGATCGTCGTTTCAGGAGGCTTCTACGTGGAACGAACCTGCATTACTTGCAACATGTTCTGATGGGTGCAGCAGTCTAACATGGGTATGGGGGGTACTCCCTCTAACAATATCGTGCGATACTTGTGTAACCGCCTAACCGCCGAGTAACCCTTCAGTCATGGCCTGGAATCCCTGTTCATTGGCCGTTGAAGAGGTCTTATCCCCGAAGGCCATGTGTACGGCTCATGGCAAGCAGCAACGTCTGGACATGCTCCCGGATACAGCTTCTCGACCCTGTTAGGTTTACATATATTGGACAGGACTTTCTCGCTCGATCTACCGGTTTGGCAACATTGTGCTTGAGAGCGACGATCTGTTTCCAACGTGGCAGGAGATCACCAGGTGAAAGAGGGTCCTTTACCAAGGCGATCCGACTTTCAGCTGATACCGCCGGTATATCTTCTTAAACTCCGGCTGGGCAGCTTCACCTCGTAAGTATGTACCTTTGGCTTCATAGGAACCACTCTCTAATGTCGAATCGCTGGAACCCAGAGCTCATGGGCCATGGAAAAAGGAAGCGTACCACTCTGATTTACAAAATTTTCGTACAAATCGTAGACATGGACGAATTTCTCGCCAACTCCTAGCCAAGAGGGAGCTTCTGGGAGCCTTCCACAAAAGGCATGTATCTTGATTTAGTACTTTGTCGTCGTTCCCTAACATCTCCATAGGGAACCATCTTACAAGTATCTGCCCTTGACGGGACCAAGACATATTAGATTGATCCAGCTTCGGCCGGGAGATTGGCAAGATGCTCTGAGTTGTCGCTTGACGATATACGCCTTGGATAGTTCACCACCCTACTCAGCTTTATCATACACTTGGGGAGGTTCAGGTCGTTCACAGATCATCAAGTGCGACGATCGTGGCCTTCCCATTACTGAAAACCTTTCGAAGGCCCTTCGCAGCTTCCGCCATGCAACCGAAATACGAACATTCTGGGTTGATGCCGTTTGCATCAATCAAGCGGATATACCGGAGAGGAACTCTCAAATTGGATTGATGAAAGAGATATATCACACGGCTCAGGATGTGGTAATATGGATTGGAGAAGATGATGAAGATACTGCAGACGGAATCAACCTGTTGAAGCAGGTGTATGCTGCCGCATTAGAAGGCAAACTTCCGGATTTTTCGGACATGTTTTTTCTAGAAGAGAAGCTCGAGCAGGCAGAACTTCCAAAATACGATTCTTCCATGTGGAAGGCCGTGATTGACCTATATCGACGAGCTTGGTTTTCGCGCATCTGGGTTGTCCAAGAGCTCGCTGTTGCAAGGTCCGCTGTTGTATACTGTGGAAGACAGAGTCTGCCTTGGTCGTACTTCTCCAATTCAGCGCCTTGCGTCCATAAAGCGGTTACATGGAATTATTTCAATTCAAAACTGCGTTTCGAGTACAATCGCTTTCGAGGGATGAACTCCTGCCGTGACAGTCTCCAACAGGGCATCCAGCCTCCACTGCTGGATTGTTTATCGATGGCGCGTTCCAACTTTTCCATGGATCCTCGAGACAAGGTTTTTGGAATATTAGGGCTTGCATCAGATGCCAAGGTACTCTTGCCGAATCCTGACTATTCAACGCCAGTAACGGAAATGTATATTACGTTGACAAAGACTATGATCACCAGCCAGAGGTCTCTCGAGGTTCTTAGTGAGATCGAAGATCCTAGATGGAGCTTGATTGATAAACTTCCTTCATGGGCAGTAGACTGGTCAGCGCAGCCCCGCGCTATTCCCTTCCGATTGCTACCGTTCTGGGCCAATTTTCATGCAGCAAGCGACTCCGAAGTACGGCTAGGTAGGAGTACGATCCCTGGAACTCTAGTCATCACGGGCATGACTATTGATACAGTCCGTCGATGCGGTCTTCCTCTTCTAAGGACGCGACCTCTCAACAGTCCGTGGTTGAGAGGCATCAGCCTCGTGGGTGCCAACACGCTAAGGGCCGTCTCCGTCAATTGCATCGCCCAAGCTCGATGGCAGCAGTGGGAACGCATAGCCTTGAAGCTGAGATCCTATCCGAACCGGCCATCCGTCGCGGAAGCGTATCACCGCACGCTAGTCGCTGGCGCTCGCATGCTCGATTCACCCCACGATGTCAATTTCCTGTATCGAGCTTATCTACAAGCCTCGGACTTTCTCCGTGGCCCAACCGCGTTCGTCTGTGGTGCTGAACCTGCCGAGGAGTTTTGTACGCATTGGCGGCAGTACGCCGAAAATGTTGAGTCAGCATGCCATGGGAGACTGTTTTTTACTACTTCCAATGGCTACATGGGTCTGGCACCACTGTCGACAAGGTCTGGCGACCTAATTTGCATTTTCTTGGGCGGTAGAACGCCTTTTGTCCTTCGCCCGGATGGAAAGAACACCCATAAATTTATCGGCGAGTGCTATGTCGAGGGACGGATGCATGGAGAGGCCATGGTAACTGTTGATGGGGATGACGGCAATTTCAAGGAGTTTGTACTCCATTGATTAGTTACACTGTCGCGGGTGCATGGGAACACTTTAAGCTTTGCGGCTCCCATAGCATTCGTTTCCCAGGATAATATCGAGGACAACACCATGGGCGAACAAAAAGTAACGCTAGGAACCATCGCTTCCAAGCACTGGTTCACTCCATCCGGTAGCGCTCAATCAAGAGCCATTCAAGGAGACTTTGAAATAAATCTCACGCACAGGAACCAACATGATGTACCGAAGCTCATTCCATATCCATATCATTACCTACTTTGCAGGTTGAATGGAAATCTCGTTTGCGATATCCCTCATGCCAGTCTACTCCTTCCGCTGTCTCGTGACCAAAAAAACTCTCATGAGGAAGAACAATTGGGAAATATTGTATGCCTAAAATACCCCAAAGCCGTAGTTCAATCATGCAACTTTGATGCACCTACTTATTCTACAAGACCAGCTAGAAACCCCCATCTTCCGAATTCTCAAAAATCCACCATCTATTCGTCATATACTTGTTCCACAAAGACCAGATAGACACACTATTTCCCGAACCCCAACAACCCAACTACTGCTTTCTCTTATCCAACTTTAGCGCCCTTGTCATCTTCCTCTCAACTGCACTGTTTCTTCCCAGCGCCATCATTCTTTCGTGATTATTCAATGGCGTATCCCTACAATTCACCAACTTCTTTTCGTCCCGGTTGAACTCCCTCATCATTCTCTGTCTCTCTTCAAACCTTACCGCCTAGTCCCTCATCTTCCTCACTCTTCTCACCCCCTCTCCCCCATCTTTCCACCCTGCTAGATCCTATTACGGCCGCTTAACAAAATCCCAAACCAAGCAAGCCAGCCCAAGCCAAGCGAATTCATCTAATTTCCATCCAAGGCCTACCCACACCTTCTCAATCCAACCAACCCCCCAAAACCCTCATCAATCCCCGCAGAGACTGCCAGAAAGGTAGATTTTAAATGCTGATGGGTTGGAGCGTGGTGTGGTAGTTTAGAAGTATGAGGTTTTGTGGGATTGTGGGGTTTGGATGTGCGCAGGGATTTGTTTGGGGAGAAGATCAGGCCGGATGAAGAGGGAAGAGAGAAAGGATTGTTCGACTTGCGAGGCTGAGTTGTAATTTTTGCGGATTTTTGATTTGGAGGTGGGGAGAAAGGATGAGGGGAAGGAGAGGGAGAAGAGGAAAGGAGAAAAGTGATGTCACCTATATCGCGCCCACCCCACCGAGCACAATATCACCGCAGAGACACTTACCTCACCACTCCCTCCTCACTCCCTCTCCCCTCTCTCCTCTCCCATCCCACCCCATCCCATCCCACCACCCTCCCCTCGCCCTCCTCATCCCACACATATCTCGTCACGAAAATACCATGAAGCACAAAATATCGTGCGTAGATGTTTGATGTTTAGGAGAACGAAGATATGAGGAAGGGGATGTGGTAGGTGGATTGGTAGGAGGTGGGTTGATGGTTGAGTGGGTCCGTGGATTAGTTCGTTAAGAAGATGAGTAGATGAGTGGCTGGGTGCTTGAATAACTCGATCTGGTCTATATTCGGTCGAGTCCTTGGTATTATTCTAAAACTTTCCCTTCAGTACCTCTTGTTCGCCAGAAGGCTCTAACTCTGTGCTTTTATGTTCTTAAAAAAAATAAAAAAAATATCAAACTTACTAACTAAATAAACTGACAATTTAACCTGTATTTACCCATATCATGATCATATTATTTCCTTTTCTTCTTCTTAAATGCATGGTTTTAGGAATCAAAAAAGTATGAGTCTTCAATCGAATTCATGTACAGTATCCAACCAACGAACGTCGATGAAATGGTTTCATGAATGTTGTGAGGTTCAATTGATTGAGCTATCTTTTCATTCCCAAATCTCTCCTCATAGCTCCCCCCCCCTCGCTTCCCCTATCCCCTCCCAAAAATTCATCATCATCTTTCGTCTTTCTCATATCAAGTCGAAAATAAAAATGATGAAAATAAAAATAAAAATTAAATTCCATGGGCGTTTAACGTAAACGAAGAAAAGAAGATACAAACGAAAAAAAAGAAGAAAAAAAGAAAGGACAGAACAAAACAACACAAACCAACCACACAAAGCAACCATTACAAACCACACAAACCCCCACAAACCCATCCCCTCTATCCCATCCCCTCACACCCCCCTTCTCCCACACCCCCAAACCCTCTTCACTCTTCACCTCTCCTCCTCAAATCCCCACCCCCCCCCTCTTCCCCTTCTTCCAAACAAAAAGGTGTAACAAACCCACCATTTCACCCCATTTACCCCCACCCCCCTCCCCCCTTCTCTCACACATACACACATTCCCATCCCTCAAACAACTCTTTGCGTTCCCATACAACAAAGTTTCAAACATGCAAGATCCACCTTCTTCCCCCACCCCCTCCCCCGCCGTCCCCCCCCCTTTCAAATTTTCTTCCCATGTAAAAAAGCCTTGAACGTGTGAAAGCGCTCAATCAAAGACCAAACGAGATGTGCTGTTTCGGGTTTCCCCGTTGCTGACGGCTTCATACGGGACGAGTTCATGGGAGTGGGAAGAATTTATCGGGCGTGGATTCGATTGGGGTGCTGGAGATTCAGAAAGACCAAGGGTGGGGGAAGGGGTGGGGGGGGCTGGTTTGTGGAGTACCTGGTTGTGGGAGGATGTGTAGATGCGTTATGAGAGAGGATGAAACAAAGGGTGGTTTAAATGTAACGATTAGACTGACATTGTCACAAAGCAAATCCCGCATACGGACCAAGCACACACAGAAGAAACCCCGCGGAATGTACACGCAACGGCCGTTATGAATCGCCAGCACAGAATAACGTTTGTCCAGTTTTCGAGCGAAGCAGAAACAAGATATCACTGCTATACCACGCGATGACACCCCCGCCATTCTCTTTCAATCTATTCCCAGGAGGTCAACCATACCCTGCAGAAACGCACCAATCCCGTGCAACAGAGACATTATCAACAACAATCGGCGCAGCACTCGCAGCACTCCATGCAGTCTTCGATAGCGCAGCAGCAGCAAATAGTTGCGAGACTGGTTGCGAGGGAGATGTTAGCGAGGATTCTCGAATTGGATTAGATGGAAGCCTAGGATGGGATGAAAAGGGGGATGGCAGAAAGGATTCTCAAATTCGTGGTTGAAGGGGATGAAAGGTGAATGCGAGAAGTGAAAGCAGGAAAGTGGAAACTCACATTGCACCCAAGCATCCTCGGTTACTACTTTTCTTTGGTTGTGTTTGGTATTGCATCTGCGAAATCCGTCAATTAGCATTCTGCTCGTTATTCCTGTCATCTCCTCCTTTCGTCTCTTCTAGCTCATCTGCCCCCTCAACCACCGCCCCACCAAAAACAACCCCCCAAAAGACCACATCACCATCAAAAACATACCGGTGGAGGTCCCCCATACCCCTGCTGTGGAGGATACCCCTGAGGAGGATACCCCTGCGGAGGATACCCGCCGCCATAACTATATCCATCAAAGCGAGTATCAGCTCTCTCTATCCCCTCTTGAAAAAAAAAACCAACATATGAGACGAAAACACACCTCTGAGGCGGGTACTGAGGTTGCTGGGCGTAATAGCCTTGGTTCGACATTGCGAATCGCTTTTTGGTTTCGCTGTGCGGAGTTTGGTAGAATGTGTTGGAGATGATGTCTGGGAGAAGTTAGTAAAGAGCGATGCGTGGTGTGGTGTCGTGCGTGGCCAGAGCGGACCCGCGACCGACAACGAACAAACGCACAAGTTCTTCCGACAATCTCGCTCTTCCTTACAACAACAACAAGAAGTACACAGAAGTATATGTATCTGTCTCTCTGAACGACTGGCGGTTGTATGCGTATGGGATTTAGGAACAGGTATGTCAAACGTCGTGGATGAAACGGAGAACGTCACAAGCTGAAATGGATGGAAGAAGGCGAAGCAAGGCATAGGACTAGGCTGCATGCGTTGTGATTGGATGGAAGCATAGCGCGGGATCGTACGCAGAAAAGGCTTGTGTTGGCTCTTGCCTTAAGGGGGACGCGCTAGGGGATTGCCGGTGTGAGGGCTAGAGAGGTTCTACTGTACTCGTAGCTGGAGGGATTTACGGATTACTGTAAATATGTCTTCCAGTGGTGTTTTGTTTTTGCTATTCTGCTTCAGATACTGTAGTCTTGCTTCGAAGATGGCTTTTTGCTTGTCTCTGTTGTCAAACTCACCCAACCTGTTCCTCGTGCTAGTCACACCAGTCTCGCATTCCGTAACGCCACCTACTTTGTTCTCAAAATTAGGTGCTTCGGAAAATGCAGCTTCGACTAATGTCCGTCTGAGGCGGTCTTGCTGCCGTGGAAGGATCTTCCACGAGTAATTAGCTCCTAGAGGAGGGAGCAAAAATACGAAAGACGTCTTGACTTGACGTCGTGAACGACTAATTAGGCGACATGAGGTAAATTTTTAGCACACCAAGCAGTCAAACATGTAGCAGCAGTGAGTGATATGTGGTCATGACAGTCGTTATCCGGAACGTATGTACACAGAAAGCAAGAAGGGAAGGAGGCAAAACTAGATCTACTCCAGACCAACCCGACACAGCTTAGAATACAGAGTCTGAATAGCGAAGATCACGAATATTCAAATGTCCCCAGAGAAAGACCAGAAGGCGACCGCTCTTTCCCACAGACTTATAAGAAATTGCAACAAGAAGATGCTGTGATCATGGAAGGACTCCAATGTCTTCCGAGCGTTGATGTCTCGAATGTCTGTTTGCTTCCCAAGGCCCTTCTTCCCTTTGAACTTGGTGGGACGAGATCCTGGACCAGCGACGAGCAAATCGAACGTCGATCTTCCCATGTTATCGAGACACCGAGCGGCGAGGTTTACTCAGTTATTCTATTTATCTCATCGTGTCAGGCACCCACAGCTCATTGAATCTCCAGCTCAATGAGTTATTGGACATCCCCATATTCCATGTACAATCCTTTAAGATCGCAGAACTGAGAGGTATAATCGAGCCATTACACTGAACGTACAAGCGGTTCTGTCACACGACGATATCTCGCAGACTTGAAGGAAATTAGTTGGCTTTCCGCCAACAGTGGCTGATTGTACCAGGATGAGTCCAGACCCCATATGGTATCCTGCATGTAAGTAAGCTTTACCTACATGAGTATAGAGTACTTACAATTTACGCGTGTGTCAACAGCTACACACTCCACGTAGATGGAGCGCAAACAGATGAAAAGAGGTTAAGTGGATTTCTATTACTTGTTGCCATAGTACAGGCACAGGCCACAGCGAAAACTTGTGTACAATGTTATTGCCGCCGCTTTGTAGGACCAGGGATAAACGTTTGGGTTGGCGCTGCTAATTTCGGAGAGAGCTGGAAGTGGCTGTGGGTTTACGAAGCTGAGCGGCGTGGATAGGTGGAACTTCTAATCCGACAGATGGCACGAAGGATTTGCCATCGTTTAAGCCATGCGACACCTCGGCATCCACATTGGTTGTTTGATACTCTTGTTTTCGAGTAAAAATTTGTCGAGTCTCGGTCGATGTTTGTCTGCGTTACCGATAGTATCTTGGAATCGAGAGAAGGCTAGAGTTGTGCTGGAAGGAGAGATGCTTTTTAAATCACGGGCAACAAACCTGGAGCCAGAGCCTCTAAGAATCCAAGGACGTAGAGATGAACAAGTCTCCACAACAATGATAGTCGGACGGACAAAAATCAAGAATGAGAGTCAGAGATATATATTGCTCAAACTCTGTAGTTTCATAAAGTACACATGCCCGCAGCAAGACGACCAAGCCATACAATCGTCCCACCAATACCGTAACATCGTACTGCCGTTGAAAGAATAGCGCTTCCGTGTAAGAACACGCAAGGGGAGATAGTACAAGAACCGCACCACTATAACCTGCTAAGACTTGTAGAGACATTGACGAAGAAACGTCAGAAAACCAGAGCAAACTCCCGTAATCCCTCCACCAAAGCCACTGACTTTCCTACCAACCAACGTATGACGTGTACAAACAAAGCATACAGCCTTCCCATCGAGAGTACAAAACAGAAAGGAAGTTCATACTAGACGAAAGAAGAATGGGAATAGGAATGGAAAACTGTACACACCAGAGATAAGATAGAAACTCAAGATAGGCCTGGAAAACCAGAACCATCTAACCCATCATAGTATTGCGGATCTTCAAACAAAGGAGACATGTTGAAAACATCTTCAAAGTCAGCAGGCACAGAACTGCTCAAATCACTAGAAATTGTGTTCTGAGAAAAGTCAACCATATCGGGGTCGTTGGCGGCGACGGCGTGCTGAGGGCGGGCAAGATGCAATGGTACGCTGTAGGGTGATTGCCGGGCGGGAGCTGACATGGCGAACATTGGCGGAGTGTATGCATTGGCATTGGCATCTGGTATGTTTAGGCTTGGGGTCGAGGGTGCAAAGCTGTGCTGGCCAAACGGGTCGCCGTGAATTGGTTGCGGGTAGGCGTACTCAACGGTGTTGTCCTCCTCGTCCTCGCCGTCCTCATAAGGGGGCATGGTTTGAGGGACCCTATCCTCAATCTCTTTCATCCACTCCTTCAATTTCTCCATAGAAGGGTCGTGTCCGCCGCCTTTCCCGCCTCTTTTTTCTTCCGGCTTAATGCTACCCTTGCCCTTGCGACCTTTCTCCTTGGGATTGAAGTGGGTTCGGCGAAGGTGTGCTGCAGCATTGTAGTAGGCATTATACTTCTTGTTGTTCCGACACGCCTTGCACGAGGCCAAGAACTTCTGGTCCGGGGAGATGTCGATGCATACGTAGGCTTTACGGACAACGCTGTGAGCACGGTCGGTATGTCGGCGTAATTCATGCTCCCCTCGAAACCCGTCAGGATGCTCGTCGCATTGGGTACATTTGACCTTCTCGTGAGTTGGGCGTACGTAAGGCGCCTTGGCGATCGGTACGACGTCTTTCATCGACCCATCTGCTGACCTGATCCGAACCATTTGATGGTCGGACGATGCGGTCGACGACGCCGACGGTTCTCTCGACATTAGCGTTGCGTTGCCAAGCTTAGGTGCGATGGGACGAGAACTTTGTGCAAGTTGCTCTTGGCTGCGTCGAGTTACTCGAGATTGGGACGAGCCATTAGTTTCAGTAGAACTCGATCGTTTCATGACAGCCGCCTCTGCGTCAATAGCAGATTGTAACGAAGAAGAAATCTCAGGAACAGATGAAGATTGGGTATGTAGTGTATCACCGTGCATTCCCCCCGCATGACCAACAAGAAAGGAAAATTCAGCTTCGAATTGACTGGGACTGTAGTCTTTGGTTGTAGCCAACGACTGACTGAGATCGAGAGGAGATTCTTGCAGACTTGTGCTAAGATTCGAATTGACATCGGAAATGGGAGAATTGAGCTTCAGCATATCGAAGCCACCAACAAACGAACTGCCAGCATGACTGCTCTGACGAGACATATTACCGCTTGTATAGGTTGTTGCGTGCGTTAGGCCGTCGCTCGTTGGTGTAGCGGGCGATTGGGATAGAGGCGAGTATTGACTGAAGATCGCCGCTTGCCCCGGCGAGGATGATAGACGACGCGAGTTGCGTCGAGGATGTTGATGGATAGGTACCGCAGGCGAGAGCGCATTCTCAGACTTGCCGAAGAAATCTTTGGGATCTTCGTAGATAGTGAGGTCGGATACATGTAACGGATGTCGCCCAGAACCAGTACGTCGCATTTTGTGTGGCTTATTTATAGTGTAATTGCTGAATGGTTCGTCGTCGTCGAGCTCATAGCTGTTGATTCTGGGCGGGGGAATAATGCCATCAGTGCTGGTATACGGAGACGGTCCGTTTCTGGAACTATTCGAGCGCTTTCGAGACATTGGGGTTGAATCTTGAGAGAGGTTATCATCGCGATTAAGCCCGTAAGTGGGAGGGCTGTCCTAAAGCCAAAGTCAGCCCTGAACGGCAAAGCAGTGGGATTGGAAACCATACAGAGCAAGGCCACGCCAGTTGTGGTATCGCTCGAGGTACGGTGGAACACTGTTGCATCTCTTGCGGACCCGAAGTCTTCAAGTCGAGGTCGAGTCGATGGGTGGGCGCCGCTGGACCGAGGACAGCGTTGAACTCGGCAGTTTTGTGTGCCCATTGCCGTTGGAGTTCGTCAGGTGTGAGGTCTTTGTTCTCAAGCCAGAAAATCTCCTTCTCCACATGCATAACGTTGAGGACAGTCGAAAAACTCGACGAGGTATCCATGATTGTATTTGCCGCACGCATCCAGGATTGATAGCTGGAAGATCCTCAAAGCCTTGACTTACAGTTGGATGAACTAAGAATGGGGGGAGGTTAGCAATCGAGAGGGTGGGCAAGAAGGCAGAGAGGCACGAAAAAGAATTGTAGACGGAAGGCCATGTGGGCTCGGTTTGCATATTTGAGGACTGCAAACAAGAGGCTTGCTGACGCAACTACGGAGTACTCCGTACCAGTCTACCGACCGGTGTATGCAAATGCCTCAAGCACGCTAGAGCGAGAAGCAAGCGGGCTTGAGTTTACTGTGTAAGGGTTTTGGGATACAATCGATTACTACTGTGTATAATCGACAGGTTCGGGTTTGCGGGAAGTCTTTTCGAAAAGTGAGGCGACAGCGCCCGGCATTGCTGCCATTGGTCTCTAACGGGGCGGTCGGTTACTTGCCCTGCGACAGCCTACATGTACTGTACAACTTACAACTGACAAGGGCTGTTCAAACTCTCGGCCGCTTCGAGTTCTGAACTGTGGGCGTGACCACACCACCGCCAGAATGCCTTGAGCTAATCTCGTAGTTGCATGACTGCAGAACGGGGACTCTTCTTCCTCGTGTAACCACTCGCAACCTGCACTTTTCCAACGCGAACCAGCCGAAGGTTTTCCTGAAGCGAGAAGCATTTAGCCCTGTTGGATTGACGGATCTGGTGGATTGCGAATGCGAATGACGCCCAATCTTAACGAGGTATCGACGGTTTTCTCGGCCAATGGAACCTCTACCCATTCCATTTTCTGCATCGAGGGCGTCTGCTTTTCTATGACCATTCACATCACTCATCACACGCCATTCTCTGAAGCCGTCGATGCACCAAATGCGCCTGTCGTTGATGACGGGACCGCTCACTGGATTACCCAAGGATTATCCTGCGGCCAGGATTTCAGGCAGCACATGTTCACCCTTTTAAAGAAGATTGTCGGCCCAACTTGCTGCGCTTGGCTAATTGGTAGATATTCTATCACACTACATATTCTACTTCGAGAACACAAGCAAGTTGGAGTTTGTAAATGTTCAGTGTTGGACTCATTGGACTCCTTCTCGGCTAATCTTCCCTTCCGGTCTAAAAAGCACTTTGCTCCATACACTTGTGACTTGGTTGTCTGGGCTTCATGTAGTGTGCTGTCAGGAGTCTTTGGTCCCAGCTCTGGCAAGACGTCAAATTCGCATTCGAGTAGCATAGGGCTCCATACATGTTGCCCTGGTTGTTTGACTTTAATGTTAGTGTTAGCGTATCGTGTAAGCGTAGTCTTCATATATAGGTGGTATATTTACACAATAGTCTGGCCCGAAAGGCTTTTATAGATTGGGTTACTGGCAGACGAAATGCACTGATACACTGTTCACGTATTCCTTCATTGCTTTTGGAGCGGGGCCTTCTTTTCAACCTCAAGGTTCTGGAAAGCTTCCCTTAGTCAATCCACCCGGGGTCCCTGAAAAAATTGACGATGATGCAGAAAAAACCCTAATTGAATATTCACACGCTTTGACCTGCGCTCGCTGTCTGTTTTGAAGCAAAGAAACAAGACGGTGGCGCTGCAACAATCTTTGAACCATCGAAGCTCTTCAACTCAATCGACGAGCCATCATGGCCGGTGTTCTCTCCTTGCTAAGTCGTAGCTCGACCAGTCTGTGCTGTATACACGATAGGATATTCACTATGCTAGCTAGTGAGAGCAGGTGCCGCACAGGTGTTAGATTGGGACGGCTGTGGAGAGATGAGGGGCCAAGGCCTGGGAGGCTAGGATTGCACAAGGGACGGAGGTCAAAATGGCCCGCTGAAAGAGACTGCATAACCTCCGGGCAAGCAGCAGTCTTCTTCAAAAAATCCAATACTGACAACCCAACATGTTTTGGTTCCTGTCCGCTGTGGAGACTTTCAACTCCACCATTACTTGAACATCTATGGTTGCGGATTTGGTTGACGAATTGGACCATGGACGAGAGTGGATATCAACAAATTGGATGTAGATTTGTATCAATAAGTTGTAGTACGCGAAGAGTATATCGGGTGCATTATGGGGCAACGACAATTGAGCGAGTATTTGCCAAATCATGGCGAGCTTGTAGGCTCAGGCATTGCCTCCACAGCGATTGGGAAACTTTTGTGGAAGAGTATTATTGTTCCATCCAAATATTATCTGGCTCGGGGCCGTGGGACAGTACTGCGTAGGAACAGATCAGCGGTTCAAGTACCTGCCGATGATGGACATTAAAATCCCAATTTGATGTCTCCGACAAGGAATTACATTTGAGTTGTTGGGTCCATGCTCACCATCGCTGAGACGTAGAGAGAGATTCCCAATGAGCGAGGACACTTCTCGCTGGGGTGGACGATCATGCTGTCGGAGATGTAGACTATTTTGTTAAGGAATTGGACACGACCATTCCATAGTAATAGAGGATGACTCCATGGTCAAATTGGGACTCGTAGACAACCTAAGTAGATGATTAGACTAAATCAATGCAACCGTTGGAAGAAACAGCCGCTCCTGCATCGTAGCTTGCTAGCTTCAATGGATAATCACACACTCGGCGGCCAGACATGACAGCAGCAAGTTCTTGTGGCTTCAAGCAGGTGCTAAAGGATATCTATAGGGAGAAGTGTATGAGGGAGATGGTGCAAGTGTAAATGCTACTCTAGCTTGGCCAGGTTCTTGAGCTTAATTTTTGAGGCTCAAAAACAAAAGATCTGGCTTTAGGGAATCCCCTGCTCACGACTTCTCTTTTATTTCTCCATCCACGCCTCTAACGATGCCGCCCGCTTCTGTAGAACCCTTTCTGGAGGGTGATACAGGTCGAAATACACGGGGTTTGCTGCGATTGGTTATACTCTTGACAATTGCTGCCGCCGCAGTTGCTAGTCGGCTGTTCAGTGTTATCAGTACGCGTACCCCAATCTCTCAGTCAATGGTCGCCGAGCTCTTGATGGAACCCACGGCTAATGTTTTCGTCTATAGGGTTCGAAAGTATTATCCATGAATGTTCGTCTCCTTCCGAGCCGACTAACAGCGACGACCGCCTGAAGCATTTCTGCTGAAGATCGACTCCAGAAGCTGACCAGCAAACCAGTTGATCCTTGGTTCAATTTTCGAGCTACAAAATATCTTGTGCAGAATGGATTCTACAGCTTCTGGGACTGGTTCGATGACCGTAAGCCTTACCAAGTCCTCTCGCAGCTGTTACAATCAAAAGGGCAAAAAGCGGCATTAGCGGAAGGCTATGGTTCCCCAAGATTTAAGGAATAGCTTCAGCTTACTCGATTCATCTCGCAGGAACATGGCATCCACTAGGCCGAGTCACAGGCGGGACACTCTATCCTGGTTTGATGGTAACCAGTGGTATCATTTACCACGTCCTTCGCCTTCTGTCAATGCCTATCGACATTCGAAACATATGTGTGCTTCTTGCGCCAGCATGTTCCGGCTTAACTGCCCTCGCATCATACCTCATCACGTCAGAAATGACAACGTCCCCATCAGCTGGTCTTCTTGCAGCCGCGTTCATGGGGATCACACCAGGCTACATCTCAAGATCTGTTGCTGGAAGCTATGATAACGAGGCTATTGCTATATTCCTTCTTGTGTTCACCTTTTACCTGTGGATTAAGGCGATCAAGAATGGATCCGCTATGTGGGGTGCATGGACTGCACTGTTCTACGGCTACATGGTATCGGCATGGGGAGGCTATGTATTCATTACGAACCTACTGCCACTCCATGCTTTTGTTCTCATCTGCATGGGCAGGTACAGTCCAAGACTGTATGTCAGCTATAGTACTTGGTTCGCCCTCGGTACATTGGCTAGTATGCAGGTTCCGTTTGTCGGATTCCTTCCAATCAGAAGCAGTGAACATATGTCGGCTTTAGGTCAGTGAGCCTCTGACCTGATCATCTTACTAGTACTGACTGAAGCAGGTGTATTCGGTCTACTCCAACTTGTAGCATTTGTTGAGTTCATTCGTCAGCAAGTGCCAAACAAGCAGTTCCAAACGCTCCTTCGCAGCCTGATATTGGTTGTATTTGCTGTTTCATTCGGTCTTCTGGTCCTCTTGACCGTATCAGGAGTCATTGCCCCTTGGAGCGGTCGCTTCTACTCACTCTGGGACACGGGCTATGCAAAAATCCATATTCCTATTATTGCATCGGTATCGGAACATCAACCGACTGCGTGGCCGGCTTTCTTCTTCGACTTGAATCTGTTAATATGGCTCTTTCCTGCCGGAGTCTACATGTGTTTCCAGCAGTTAAAAGACGAGCAAGTGTTTGTTGTGATCTACGCCGTCTTAGCAAGCTATTTTGCTGGCGTGATGGTCAGGTTGATGTTAACACTCACACCTGTTGTCTGTATTGCTGCAGCATTGGCGCTTTCAAGCATCTTGGATACTTATCTTATTGCCGAAGCTCCTTCAACAGAAGCCCAGTCGAACGGACATGCGACTGGCGACAGTAACAAGAGTGCGGCTTCAGCTGTATTGGATTCGCTGAGATCAACTCGAAAACCTTTTCTGGGCATCTACTCGTATGTTTCGAAGATTTCCACCGTCTCAGCAGTCACCACTTATCTGCTCTTGTTTGTGCTGCACTGCACCTGGGTCACTTCAAATGCATACTCTTCGCCTTCAGTAGTACTAGCTAGTAAGATGCCTGACGGAAGTCAACATATTATTGATGACTATCGTGAAGCCTATTACTGGCTTCGACAGAATACCGCCGATAAGGCTAAGATTATGTCATGGTGGGACTATGGCTATCAAATTGGAGGCATGGCTGATCGGCCCACCTTGGTTGACAATAATACCTGGAACAACACACACATAGCCACTGTTGGAAAGGCCATGAGCTCGCGGGAAGAAGTTAGCTATCCAATCTTGAGGCAGCATGATGTAGATTATGTCCTGGTCGTATTTGGAGGCTTACTGGGTTATTCGGGAGACGACATCAACAAGTTCCTATGGATGGTCCGTATTGCTGAGGGTATTTGGCCAGACGAGGTAAAAGAACGCGACTTCTTCACTGCCAGGGGAGAGTACAGGGTCGACGATGAAGCCACACCGACAATGAGAAATAGCTTGATGTAAGCCTGGGCAATTCAATTTTGGTTTGGGTCAAAATATAAGACTAACTAAATCCTTCAGGTACAAAATGTCATATTACAACTACAACTCGCTATTCCCAGCGGGACAAGCCCAAGATCGTGTTCGAGGATCCAAGATGCCCGCGGAAGGGCCGCAATTGAACACCCTCGAGGAAGCCTTCACAAGCGAGAACTGGATTATCAGGATTTACAAAGTGAAAGATCTTGACAACGTCGGAAGAGATCATGCCAGCGCGGTAGCGTTTGATAAAGGTAATAAGAAAAAGAGGACGGCCAAACGACGAGGGGCCAGGGTGCTCCGGACAGAGTAAAGTTATCGACAATATCAATGTATTTTATGTGTAGTAAGCGGGCATCATGGTTATCTGGGTAGAGGGTGTCGTACACAAGATGCATTCGATACATGTTGTCGTCCAGGCCTCGCCTCTGGGCCCAGCTGCCCCATTGAAAGTTTCTGCAATCAGGCACTCTATTGCTGTCGTAGATGATCAGAACCACAACTCTCTTCTTACCGGATACAAAGGAACCTGAGATGAAGCTGACTGTTGAACAATGATTGACCTTGCTGGTGTTCTTCACTATGAAGAGGCAGCGTGGAAGGGCCCCCAAATAATTTGAGGTCGCTTGCATGAAACTGCTGCAGACCAAAGTGACCTACTTACAGGGGCCACGTTATTTCCAATTGCTGCCCAACGAGCCCAATAATGAGCCAGTCGCATCACGATATTCCACATCTATCACCCAAATATAGAGATACCTAATGCATGCGTGGCAGCATTTAATGAGTTGATTCCATGCTTGACATACATCAGTTCTCTTGCAGCATGTTTCCATCTACGAGTAATCTTCATCCTTTGTCAGTCATTCGTTAAGCAGTCTCTACTGAACATTTTGGTCTATTCCAACCTCAGGCAGGACGCAAGCCCATTACTCAAGTTCTCACTCATTCATGGACCACAGGAGATGTGCGCTGGCTGAAGATGAGTTTGTATTGGTGTTTGCTTTTCCGATCAGACATGTTGTCATATCGTGGTATGCATCTCGGCTTGCTGCCAATTTCTTTTCGTCAAATTTTTAAGCCTATGGTTTGATTTGCGAGTACTCGGTCTTGTTGTACTACTACCTTTCTGGAATCTAAGCGTGTAATCGTAGATCGCTTCATTGTCAGATGTTTCAGTGCCCTTGGTTTCACTTTTTATAGGTTGGCCAAAAGGGAAGCCTGCTTTCGCAAACAGCGAGCAAACAAGAAAGACTTCATTACTGTCACCTATCTACTTGAGTTAGATAAGACATCCATGATGCCTTACGAATACAAGACCACGGATGCCTTCGTACGGCCTCGTCGTACCAAAGATAAGGATGCTCGTAGCACAACATCTAGCAACAGTGGCAGAAGGCAAAGAGAAACGTCTAGATCCAGCAACCGTTCGCCACCACAAACATCTCGACCGGCCCCTTCTTCGTTGTATACCCAACAAAACACAACAAACGACCAGCTACCTCCATTGCCGGAGTCTGGAACTGTGTCCCCCTTGTCAGCAAAGTCGCCAGTACTTCGTGCGAGCTCCTGTACTCATGGCTCCACGGATTCACTGACATCTGCAGCTCAAATACACACTCCGGCGGCTTTACAACCTTATCTAGATTACGACGAAGACGAAACTAGCAGCAACACTATAACCAGAGTGACATCGGCTGGTCAGAAATCCGACACTTCACCCGGCCTTTCCTTCGCCTTACCAGAGCAGCCCAACAAATTTTATGACTCACATACAGCAACACCGCTCGCTGTCGATTCTCATAGGGATAAAGATCAACCTCATCCTCGATCAGCATCTCCCGGATTCTTTCCACCATCCTCGGAGTCAAATACCACAGCTCTGCCCAAAGCATCATCACCGAAGCTAATAGAAAACGCCCCTTTCCCATCGCCGTCTCCACCACCCACAACTATATCCCCTTTCTGGGGCCCTCCCGTCTCTGCACCAGGCCAACTTGCGTTTCAGCCATACTCACAAAGTCTGGCATACGTGGGCCCTCAACAAGCAGTAGCACCTCCTTTTCCAATTCCTGGTGGTGCTCCAGGCGAACATTACTTCACATCTCCCTACGGTGGACCTCAGTATATCCCATTTCCGCAACCTGCTGATACGCCTATGGATTTTCATTCATTTTATCCACCCCAAGGTTCTGTACAACAAGGGCAGGTTTCATTACAAGCTTTGAGAAGTCCACCTATCCGACATGGTTCTCCAAGCTCATCTATAAGCTTTTCTGGTGATTCATTTCATGGCATGTCGCCGCCAACTTCACATCCAATGGATTCAGCTGCAAAGTCTGCCGGTGCGGGCTCGAAAAACCAAGGACCAGAAGACGATGCCGTAGATCTTCTCCAACGTATACAGAGCGCAATACCTGATTTGCATGCACTTGTAAACAAGTACCGCGAGACTTCAGGTCGCTTAGGAGAACGAGAGTCTCGTATGAAAGAGTCAGAAGCACATAAGGCGGCAGCACTCAAACAGAAAGAAGGCTACATACAACAATTAGCAAAAGAGCTGGAGGGAGTCTCTACGAAGCACTCTGCCGAGAGTAGCAAGTTGAGGCTTGAGATTGGTAACATGGAAGAGAAGCACAAAGGGCTTCAAGATAGTTTAGCCGCTGAGAAGAAGTCGAAGAGTGAATTGGAAGTAGCACATCGAAGCCTGCAAGTAAGGTTGGAGCAAGCCGAACGGGCGTTGCAGGAGAAGGAAGTTGTAATGACTCGAAACTTCGATCTCTGGAAGAGGAGAATGTCTGAAGAGTTCGCCATGAAACAGAGAACTTTGGAGGACGAGTTACGACGAGCCCGGGAATCTGAAGCAGCTCTGCAAGCTCAGCTAGGCCAGATCCATAAAGTTCATGCCCAAGAAAAGGATGGTTGGTCCCGTCGAAGGCGCGAGCTTGAAACAAGCAACAATATGCTGCGTCGGGACTTGGACGATGCGCTGGAGGCCAGAAAGAGAGATATGGAAGAAACCCAGAGGAAACAGCAGCTGAACAGAGAAGCTTGGGACAAGGAGCGGACAGTGCTCGGTAAAGGAACTGAGGAGCAAAGGAAAGTTCTGGTGGCTCAACACCAAATCGAGAGAGACGAGCTAGAAAAGACGTACAGGCAATCTGAGGCACGTATTCGCAAGCAAGCTGAAGAGAGTGGTATGAAGCTGCACAACGAGATAGAGAAGCTTAGGGCAGGTTGGGACACTGATAAGACCAAGTTTAACAAAGCGACGACGGAACTCAAGGCTGCAGCGAACAAGCTGAACGACGAGAATATCAAATTGCAGAAGCTGACCGAGGCCCTTGAAAACATCACGGAGCTTAAGTCCAAGGGAGATCCCTTTTAGTAAGTCAACGCTGTTGACGATGCTGTCTTGATCTTTTCGCGTTGTGTTTTGCATTTTCATCGTAGGTTCGTACATGATTTCAAGCAATGTCCGAGGGGTCTTTGTGGGTTACCCATCAGCTAACATGAATGGTCCTAGCCATGATGCTTTCAACTCTCTGCAAAGCCAGATCTCCCACCTCGCTGTGCGATATTTTCGGGATGGTCCTGAGCAAGTACCGAACGATGTCATAGAGAGAATTCCGAAGAAATTGCCATCGATGTTATCGAACACTGATCCCTCGAAACAACTTCGAGTAGCTTACATCGAGCACATGGTCTCCAGCGCGATCACTCACCAAATATTCGAGCCTTTCATATTCACCCTAGCCACGCGCCGCAAGTCCATGGATAACCTAGTTATGGAGTGGTCAAAGAGCTTATGGGAGAAGTCCAAGACGAGACAGACTCTTTTTCGACAGCAAATACTCCATGCGGCTTACACGAGCTCCAGCGCAAAGCAGTCCATCAACAAGGCCGCTATGGTTATTATCGACAAAATTGTCGACGCCATCACTCCCTTCGCTGACCAAGCCAACTGGGAGTCGATCAGAGTGGGTATACGGAGGATTGTAAAGCTTGCGGCGGAAACGTGGAGGTATGCAGGACTAGAAAAGGCGGTCATTACTGCTTCACTGTCTAATAAGGATCGCTCCACTGTCCCGAGACTGGAACAGCCTGGTGGAGGTATCCCAAGCGCGGAGCCTGTGCAAATTCAATTGCGAGAAATATTGCTACCGCTGTTCCCAACCATTGAAAGACAGCCCCTGCCTGAAGAGCTCCGAGGAGAGTCGAAAGAAGAGAACGATGGATGCGTATATACTCCGGGTCGCATGCTATACGCTGATGACCATCTCGTTCTCGCCAGTCTTCAGAAGCTTGGGCAGAGAAAAGAGAATGGCTCAGAGATGGAAAGGCCGATTAGCACAGACCTCAGAGATCAAGCGAAGACACCGACTCCGATGACAGAAACCCAAGGAGTCGAGAATAAATCACTCAACATTGGTATAGGGGAATGGCCAACATCGCCATTGGTCAGGGATGACGCTTCGTTATTTCCAATGCAGCCATCCTTCATAGCAAATAACGACTACTTGGGCGATGCGGAGAAGATGAAGGTGGAAGCAGAATCTGCATTGCCGACAGTTCAAGAAGATTTTGCGGCTATACAATCAACTTATTCGCGCAGCCGTACCCCTCCCATAGGCCGTCATTCGACTAACGCAAGCGACAACGGGTCGTTCAGTGATAGGGCTTCCATCTCGACAGCCCTTCCTGCAGCATTGCCGGATTGGGGTGATGCAAACGGGGCTGTCCCTAACACTCAAGGTGGATGTGGATGGTGAAGATGGCATGATTGCCGTATGATGCTGCGATCGATGCAGCTTCGCGCTTGGTCGGTACGATGGGCAGCGTTGGAAGGGAGCACAGCCACAACAAGCAATCTTACGAACTGGGCGGTATTTTCTGGAGAGGCAGGACACGGCGAATTTCTCTGGAAGCTGGGGGGTCAAGTAAGTAGATATCTCCCAACCGCAATAACAACATCATGGTTCAGAAAAGGTGATCCAAGCTTTTAATACCATCGGGTCGAAAAAGGCAATTGGGTGATCTGTTGAAACAACCGGGGGGAATGCACTTCACAAGCTCGATTCATAGCTAAGCATGAGGCTGATTACGAGCGATGGTTGTATGTACTACCTATGTATCTGTCGAGTGTTCTGCCTTGGCGTGAACCGTGATCTATTTCAGAGTGCGAAGGGGTGGTTCTGTCCAAAGCGAATCTATACCTACCTACTCTTAGCCCTGTGCCTGAGCTGGCACTTGCGTGTGAGCCCCCTCTCTAGCTGGCAATTGGGGCATCACCTTACTCTAGCGGGCACACCGCAAGGCTTTCGCCCCCTTAACGGCCACAGCCACAGCAAAGTCAGTCAGGAATAATCGACGCTTCTTTGTCGATAGCTCTCACCGACTCGTTGCTTCCTCTGGCATCTTCTCTGGCACCTTATCATATTCCATCGTCGAATTATTATTGTTGGTTTTCTTGTTGTTGTAGTGTTTACCATGTAAGGTAGAGTACTGTAGTAGGCTGCCACGCTGCCTACCGTATCTAGGTATTCTACGGATTACAGTATTGCAGTGTGGCTTGACCATTTCTCCGATTGCTGCCTTGTATTTTTGGAGAGTTGGAAACACTCTAAACCATCGACCACAATCCCCCTCAGTCTAAACCATGCCTACTACCTTATTCTACCTTACCTCACTGTCAACTGCTGTCCCAGGCCATACTTAGTGCTAACCCCCCAGAGTTCTACCAGCATACCGTACGGAGTATTCCCTCAATCATCATGATTATCCTTCACTATACCTTATCCACCCGTACCTGAAAAGCCTGACACGGTACCGTTACCCCAACGGCCTTCCTTGGGCGTACAGCAAGAGCCTCCAATTTCTGTCGCAATTGCTGCTTTGTGCCACGCCTCACTGTCGTGACAGTCGGACCATCCCCCCCCCCCACTCCGTCCAATCATTGCGAAAAGTTCCAAGTCTCCTGCGAGTGTAGTAGTAGATACCCTCTACTACACCGGTACAGCATTCTCCAACTCCCCTTTCTGGCGTGCGTTTCAGATCAGCCTGCGGACTGGACCCCCCAGATGTAGATCACCCTACTCTGTGCCGCACTCTACTTACAGCTATCCTGAAAATTCTCGGCCCCAACGCACGGACTACTACTGTCCTCTCTTTGACGAACTACAATCTATCAATCCTGCTGTCGTCGCTTTCTAGCAAACATGTTCACCGTTGGGTCCACGTCGCCCACGAATTCAACCCTGGCGTCGCATCCAGTAGGCTTCAATGACCACACAGACTATGACCCTTTCTTTCCGTCTTCACCGAGCGAGGAGAAACTGGTACCGGTCAAGAAACAATACCTAGCAAGACCTTTGTCTTATACAGTCCATTCATCTCCAACCACTTCGAATTTCGCCGACAGTGGTCCCCGAAATCCTACGACGTCTCCCTCAAATACCTTCAACCAACCATATCAGCAGCTGCCCGACAGTTCCGATCCCAACGACCTCTACCCTCCCTACATTCCGCAACCCCACGATGAATACCAGAATGCGGCGACACCAAACAACCTCTTGAGCCCGCATGCTCCATATCTGTCCGACAACGGATACACCGAGCCGAGCGACCACTCGGCTACGCCTGAGGTCGACGATGACTTCTACCTAGAGACAAATTATGGCTTGCTCGATCCAGAATACGAGCTCAACTCAGGCCGTTCGCCAGACCACATAAGCACTTTACCGCCAGGATCAATATGTATCGGCACGTATGATCATCGCGAATCCGAGTACAAGAACTGGGCATCTTCGGGGAAGGCCACTCTTCAGTCGCATCTCATGAGCCCAATGTTGACGGATAATGCAAGTCCGGGATCGGGGGACGGTATGACGAGTCCGAAAATAGACATGCAGCAACTCAATGGGTTTTCCAAGGAGGTGTCCTCGGCCTTTTTCGGCCAGCCTCGATTCTCAGGCTACATTGGCAACCCTTCCAGCCAGATGCATTACGGGCTAGGTCTGCAAGGAATCCCAAACAATCAGGGAGCCGACCGTACAGCCTCTGATGGAGCCCGGGTCCCAAGCCCTCGTGTACATGTGGAGAGCTACAGTCGAGGAGATTCCCCATCCCGCGCAGTGGGGCCCATGGTCCGACATGGAAGCAAGCGGAGTCGCGGAAGTCCATCTCCTTCGCACCTTGCTGTACAGGACGATGGTGACAGTTCAGACGAGGACGACGGTGATAACAGCAGTATGCAAGACTCGCAGGGGACTGCTATGCCAATAGATACTCACGTGGGTAGCGATGAAGATGGTGCAGGATCAGCAACAGGAAGAGCCGGCATAGACCCGCAGGCACGGCTCAACCTCGCCGACACTAATGTGCCCAATTTTAAGGATCAGGAAAGGAGCGCTGAGGTAGAATTGAAGAAAGCCGATGTTGAAGATTGGCTATCCACAAGCGCAGTTGGGCCTCAGGCTGGGGTAGATGACCCCAACAAGTCTAAACCTGCCAAGCCTACAGCACTCAAGAAGCGACTGAGGGCCCGAAGTGCGGGAGAGCATATCCTGTCTCACGCAAACCTCCAGGTGATGAAGACTACGCGCCCAGATGCACATCTACCGGGACCGGGCGCACTGCTCGACATCGAAAGTGGCGACGAAGATGATGATGACAATGATGAAGGAAGTGATACCGGTGACGAAGAGGATTTACCAGCCAACCTAAGTCCGCCTGACCTCGTCCAGTCTCCTGAAGCCTTGGACGAAGCGCTGAATCAGGCGCCAGTAGACCGCACACGAGTTTGGCAGGACTCCTTGCTTGATTACTATGATCCCCAGTCCAAAGCCCAGCCGACCACGTCGAATGATGCTATTATGAGGTTCAAGCAACGGGCAGAAGACTTCGAAACAGTTTCACTTGCTGCTACCTGGGGCACACGCCGTTTAAGCGACGGAGTACTGGAAGGGTTCTTCGATCAACTTTCGATCAAGCATGTATCCCACGACAAGGAAAAGGACGAGAAACGTAGGGGTTTCTTTGAACAAGCTGCCGCAAAGTTGTTGTCGAGGCGGCGGGACGGTAGTGCTCTGAAGCGATACCAGAGCGACAATTCGAGGCAGTCAGATGGCCGCCCTGCTGTCCTTGAGAGCGATAAGAAGAATAGTTTCGGGAGCCGCCATGAAGCCGAAGCCAACACCGCAGCCCCGCTGGCATCACCCAATACAGGGCCTCCGAGGCTCGACAGCAGCCAAAACAACGCCCTGGGGACTAGCGGCACCGGAATTGTCCCGGCTGCGTCTCCTTCCAGTCCTTGGACATCGGCTAAGAAAGTGATCAAGCGGAGTAGAAGCCGGAGTGATATGCAGAGGCCTACATCCCCATCTCAGTCGAAGATAGCCGAGATGTGGACCAAGCAAGGTGGACCACCTATGCCGACGCTTGCTACGCCCCACCAAGAAAGTGAGATTCCCGCACATTCGGCCCTCCCAGCAGACCTTGAGGATGAAGACGAGGACGAGACGTTAGAAGACAGGGGAGTCACGATGGATCTAACTATCCGTCCAGACCCTATCGTACCTACCCTCGAAGGGTTTAGGTCGAACGTTCTACAATTGAACCCTCGTCTTCCGAAGTTTATGATTGATCGAATAGCCCAAGAGCAGCTGCGACGGTACAAGAAGCTTGTGGATTTCAAAGTCAAGCATTCTCAAGCCATCAACGCGCATAAATGTGACTCGGGGAAGCATTGCACTGAGCTCGGAGGTGAGCCCACGTACTTGCCCTCCAAAGCCAGCACCAAGGAGCCTGAGCTCTCGCACACTGGCTTTTCTGTCGCTGGGCTTGGAGGATCTGACGACGACGCTAACGCCTTGGCCGATGGAATTGTGACTGCTGCGCAGTTCCCTCCGGGAGTGCCCATGCCGCCTGTCAAGCGTCTCCCTGCCGAATTTGAGTGTTCGCTGTGCTTCAAAGTCAAGAAATTCCACAAGCCTTCGGATTGGTCGAAGCATGTACATGAAGACGTGCAACCATTTACGTGTACATTCGCCAATTGTGCCGATCCCAAGTCGTTCAAAAGGAAAGCTGACTGGGTGAGACATGAGAATGAGCGTCATAGACAGCTAGAGTGGTGGATGTGTAACATGAATGATTGCACACACAAGTGCTATCGAAAAGATAATTTCGTCCAGCATCTAGTCCGCGAACACAAGCTGCCAGAGCCCAAGGTCAAGGTTGCCAAGCCTGGAAAACCTGCAGTTCGAGGTCCTTCGGCGCAAAAGGCGCGAACAAAGGCTCAAGATAAAGAAGATGCGAAAGATGACGTTGATATTGTCTGGAGGCTGGTTGACGAATGTCGACACGAGACGCTCAAGAATCCAAAGGAAGAGCCTTGCAAATTCTGTGGTAACGTCTGCAACAGTTGGAAGAAGCTTACCGTTCATCTGGCCAAACATATGGAGCAGATTAGCATGCCAGTTTTGAATGTGATTAACCAGCAGAACATATCATCCGACACCATCATCAGTCCAATCGACAATCATATCGGTCAAACAATTAGCATGTCTCCCGCAGCCGCAAGCCCATTTCCACCAGCCTCTTCAGCTTATGGCAAACCAAACGTAACGAGCCAAAGTCCTTCTTCTTACCCGCCTCTTCAAACCGAACAAAACTACTTTGCCCAGTCAAACCAAAGCCAGGCCTCCGTCCATCGAAGCGCAAGTGTATCATCGACCTATCCACCACTCCCCAACTACCGACCGGTCGGTTGGGGACCCGTACGTGGAAACCCATATGCGAATACCCCCATTGCCGGCTTCAAATACGAAGATCTTCAGGCCCCTTCTCAAACCCGCGATAACTCGAACAACAACAACAATAACAACAATCGCACTGGCTTTACTCGTCCCAAGAACATCCTTACCAAACTTCGCTCCCCGTCTCAACCATATACAGGTCCACTTTACGCTCTTCCAGGGGACGCCAGTCACTATCCCTCTACATACAACGCGCAAGTTCAGCAAACTTTCACCAGTGCCGCTGAAACGCAGCCAGTGTTCTCTTACCGCGCAAATCCTTCGACTTTTCCTCAACAACCGCTAGTCCCTGCGACAGCCATGGGCTTTGGTGCTACGACTCCAGAGATGAGTTATTCGCCATCGCCATCGAACATGCAGAACATATATAACCCTCCCCGACATCCTCAACAGCAGCCGGGGGGATATTCCTACTTGCAGCGTTAGCCAGCGCTGTTTTCGTCTCCAACATGAACAACAAAACCGCTGCAATTTTATCTTCGGAGTGTGAAGCGTGTATACCTTCCAAACTAGCGAGTCATTTCCGTTCGCAAAAGCTACGATTAACGAATTTCGGGGGACGCTTCTATGTCGGTGTTGCAGAGTTTGTGGCTTACGTTCGCTTGGAGAAGAGGCTTGGTTGTAAATCTGTGTTTATCTGTGGTGAACGGGGATGACATGTTGGCGCTCTTTCGTTTATAAAAAAACAGGACTATCGCAAGATCTATTCGCTGTAGCTAGATAGGTTAGGGTTGGTAGGGAGGTATAACAATGGATTTTGTCACTCCGGATTTTGGAAAAGCACCTCGTGATGATACTACTTTTAATCGAAAGGGAATGGTATGCATAGAGTCGCAAAGCAAAATTTTGTTTCTTTCGGCCAACTCCCACTGTGTATCCCATCTACTACATACCTTAGCTACAATTTTCTGCTGGCCTAAATAACCAACCCCTTTACCGCCTCTCTCTACCTTACCTTATACAGTACGCATGACTTACAGTATGACCCACTCACCCACTCACTCTCTCACAAACTGACTTTTTCTCAAAGCCATGATACCTTTTTTTAACAAGGGAGAAACTATCTCTGTCTCTCTCGTTGTAAGTGTATGGAGTTTTATGGAATTTTATGGAGTTTTAATGGGGTGGAATAGGTGATCCCTTTTTTCTTTTTCTTTTTCTTTGGTTTTGGGGGGGGGTGTGTGTGTGAGGGGGGGGAAGGGGAGAGGAGAGAATTAAAAGACCTGTTTTTTACTAATTTCATCTTCTCACGCATAATCTGTTCCTTCTTTTCAGGTTCAGGAGGCACGGCTGCGATGGATGTAGATGTATGTAGATGGTGAGTAGATGGTGAGTGAGAACAGAATACGAAAGAGATGCGTGTGCATGCGTGTATGTGTGTGTGTGGGAGGGAGAAGCGTGAAAAGCGTGAAAAAGATGTGAAAATGCAAAGTGAACAGTGCTTGAGCAGTGCTTAGTTTGATGATGATAGTAGATACAGTAAGTTAACTTAAAAGCGCTGATTAAGAAGTGAATTTATTATCGATTACGCTTCTTCTTGAGAAATGAATGAATTCTGCTGTGATGATTTTATTGGATTTTTGGGGAGTTTATTTTTGTGGGTGTGGAGGATGATGAATTGGGAAGTGAAGGAGTGGGAAGGGGGGAGGTGAAGAGGTGGAGGGGTGAAGGGGTGGGAGGGGGGAAGGGGGAGGGGGAGGGGGAGAGAGTGGTGTTGGGTGGAGTGGTGATGGGTACAGTAAGTTGATTTAGAAGCGCTGATTATAAGAATGAGTTTATTGTTGATTCAAGCTTCTTGAGGAATTGATGGATTCTGCTGTGGTGGTTTTATGGGGTTTTTTGGGGGGTTGTTTTGTGGAGTTTGGAGGGGATGGGTTGGGAGAGGGAGGGGTGGGAAGGTGGGGGGGAAGGTGAAGGGGATAGGGGAGGGAGAGGGGAGAGGGGAGAGGGGAGAGAAAACGACTTGATCAAAATCCTCACAAAAAACTAAAAAAACTCAAAGAACTTTTCGTTCCCCACACAACGGCAACCTTCCCCCCTCAAACGCCATGAAAATCATTTCCCGTCTTCTCAGATTCTCAGGCAGTTTATTACTTTGATGTATTGATTTTTTCATAAGAGTTGTGTATAGGGGTTTTGATTTTGTTGTTTGATGATGAGGGGATGGGGGGATGGGGGGGAGGGGGAATAGGGAGTGAGGTGAGAGAGGGAGGGGGAATAGGGAGTGGGGAACGGACGGGGGGGGGGGGAGGCGATGGGAAAGGGAAACGAGAAGAGAAAGAAGTGAGATGAGACAAAACGACTTGATCAAAATCCTAACCAAAAAAATCCTCACAAAAAAACGACAAAACTCAAAGGACTTTCCGTTCCCCACTCCCCACAACCCACACAACCCACACAACCGCAACCTTCCCCCTCCAAACGCCATGAAACTCATTTCCCATCTTCTCAGACTCTCAGGCAGTTTATACTTTGATGCGTCGGTTTTTTCATAAGAGTTGTGTGTTTCTAGAAGGTTTGGTTTTGTTGTTTGATGATGAGGGGATGGGGGGATGGGGGGGAGGGGGAATAGGAAGGGGGAATAGAGAATGAGGAACGAATTGGGGGGGGAATGGGGATGATGGTTAGAGTTTGTGAGTTTCGGTACAAGATATTCTCGCGTCGTTAAAGAAAGAATATGCTAATTTCATTACGATACCGAAGCGAAATTGTGTGTTTTGCTACCTCATATCGAACCGCCTTCAAACTCCTCTGCCCCACATACCGGCTTTGCAGCACTCCTTACCCCTCCGGTATAGTTACCCGTTTTAGTCGTTTGCTAGTAAATCTTCCTTGACGGTTGCGATGGCGTGGCTTGAGTTTAGTACTTGTTATCCCTGCCGTATACTCGGATCTCTGGAGGTTTTGGCGTCGTAGTCTTGTTGTTGCTTGCTGAATTCTGTTAACTTTTTGGGGGGTGGGCCGGGCGGAAAGTGGGTGTGTTTGGAGATATCAGATGATGCTTGACTTCGTAATACTTGAGTTGACACTGTCTTCGAAGCACTTCTTGCCCTTTGTGTGTCAAGTGTCTTCGAGAGGGTGCGGTTTTATGACGCTGACGTCATGGCTGGGTCCTGTTGGGGGAGGAGAGTGGGTGTGTTGGAGTTGGAGCTGGGGCTGTTGTTGTGGGTTTGGGAGGGGGTGGCATATGGTGGAATGGGTTGAAGGTTGTGGGTAGGAGGTTTAGATCGTTGTCGATTGTAGTTCTTCGAAAACGTCTCCCCCGTGGGGTCTTCGGTCTAGCTTTGTCTGTTGTTGGTGTCGATGTAACCTGCTGATAGAAATGTACTTGCTGTGTTGAGGTTGTGGCTCGAAAACTCTTGATCTTCCTTGGTGGAGACGTGACTGATAAAGTAGGTCCGAGATTTATGAGCAACGGATCGAAAGTACTGTCGATCTTGACCGTTCGTATATGACCCCTTGTGATTCGTAGAGTCAGTGATTGGCAAGTATCAAAACCCATCAACGTCCGCCTCCAAGCATCGGTAATACTGGAAACCCCGACTTCTTCGGACTCGTCCAGACCCCGGCATTTGGTCTCGCCGTGTGTATCAACATCTCAGACGGCATTGTACTCCGTGTCGGTTCCTGCCTTCAATACTCCCGTCGCTCCAACTCACGTCTACACGTCGTGCACTTTATGTGCTTACAAGCTTCGCCCATACATTGTCCATAGAGCTGATTGTTGTGTGGACCGTACTTGCATCTGCACTATTTCCTCAGAATGTTAGCAACCGATGCAAAAGGCGGATTCACAGTGAGGTAAAAGCAACTCACGCAATACCACGCCCGCTGTTGCTTAGTGGAAAGGTCGGACTCGGTTTCCATATTGATATCGTGAGTAGGAGCGTCGAATTGTACTTCCTCTGGAGATGAGCTATCTGGTTGAGCCTCGTCGCTGCTTTCAGTATCTGACGCGTCAGGGGCGGTCGATGGTCCTCCGCTATCAAGGACGTTTTCATTTCTCAGTAGTCCTTTTGGAATATCCGACTCCAGCGGATACCATCCCTCATCAATCTTTTCCCCCTTCTTAAAATGAAAATCATCAATATGATCAAACCGTTCGTCCCAAGCCTCCAATCCCTTAGACCGCAACGTCACCACCTTCTTACAAAATCCACACCAAAAGCCACTTTGTCCATTCCGCCCAATCCTTACCCTCTTGCTCTGCTCCCTTATCTGCTCTTCATTCTTGACATCATGATGATCCTTGAGGTGAGCAGTGAATTGTTCGCGGCGGTAGAAGATCTTGGCGCACTGATTTATACGGCTGGAGGAGAGGGGATGGTGGCAGCGCCAGGTTTCGATTTGATAATGTTGCGTGTTTTCATGGCGTTTCCAGTCGTTTTTGGAGCCAAAGGCTTTGGTGCAGGACGTGTAGGTGCAGCCGTAAGGGCGCGTATGGCGTTTCTTGTGTTTCCTAGCGAATATCGTTCTTAGTCTGGGCCAAGGGAGTTCCGTGAAAGGAGGGGTTTGAGGGGACAAGGAGGGACGAGGGAAGACAAGAGGTTCTGTGGGAGAGGGAGGGATACCTGAGGTCGCAGCGTCGGCCCATGGTTTTATTGCATTGATCGCAGGAAACGCGGCGCTTAGGGTCAGGAGTCTCGACTATACCTGCGGTTTCGGCTTTACGTTTGCGAGTGCCGTCGGGATTTAAAAGGCTGAGGACTCGGGCTTTGATAGCTTGTTCGATTTCTTCCAAGGAGCCATGGCTTAGGTTTTGGACCACGTCGGTTGCTACCTCCTGGGAGACCTCCTCGGCTTTTGTTTGGATGACTATAGACTCATTCTTGGTAGTTTCCTGCATTCTTTGATTTGATGGACTGACTGGAGTAGGATTTGGTGAATGTGATGTCTCACGTGATAGGTTCATTGGCTGTACATCGAGGGTGGGACCCAGATTCCTTGGTTGTTGACTTGTATGTAAGCCGATCTGCGCTGAACGGGATGTTTGGTGATTGTTGCTGCTGCTTCCATGATCATTGACAGTGATTCCAGGATTCATAGGCAGAAAATTGTTATGAAATTGCCTTTCTTCCGCACTGGCGGCGGTATTAAAAGGCTTCTGTCCATGATAGTTGTTACTCTCAACATGCGAGGATGATACGACACTTTGTTGATAAGGCTCTACCTTTGAATCAGTAGCCGAAGATTTTTGTAACGTCTGTAGATTGGTATAACATGGTAATTTGGTTCCATCACGATCAATAGTGTGTTGCGAGAGCTTTTGATTGTTGGCAATCCCATTGTCAGCCACCAATTGAATCGACGATCCAGCATCCAGCTCGGACCTACATAATTATCAATACTACATGTATCCGCACATGTTTGAGATAACAACTGACTTCCTGACCAGATCATCGATGTTGGTGCACTCTTTGGCATGCATTCGCGTACAATGCTGACGGAAATTATCCAGACGGGGCCAGATTTTTTCCCTTTTCGAACAATTGGGTGCTGCACAGCGGAAACTTTTGTCCGAGGTATTCTTTGGTGCAATTTTATGTACACTTTTTCTATGCCTTTCGAGATCATTATTGGTACTGAAGCCATCCGTTTTGGTACAGCCTGGTTCTTGACACTTGTGGGGCCTGGTATGTCGCAGTATATGTTTCCTATCATGCAAAATCAATGGAAGGATTGCAGAATCGAAAATAATTACCTACCTATGCTCAGACGAATTCTTAAAGGTACCATCGCAATCCGGTTCGGGGCAGGTTAATGGAAACATAGCAGGACCATCAGGCATTGCATCATTAGGCAACTCAAAATTGGCGTATTGAATATCCTGAGGTATTGAAGGAGCTGGAAGAGGTCCGTGATACATACTCTCCGGGTTCGGATATAATTGCATTTCATTGACGTCTCCAGCAAGACTTTGGCATCCTTGGCTTTGGTCTCTGGGGTCTGCACTATGCATGGATCTGGTTGCTAAACTCCTGGACTCATATCCAGAATCAACATGGTACCTCTCAGTGGTGCTACTACCCAGGTCTGATCTCGGAGACGGTCGATACTGGCCAAGAAAAGCATTAGGCCGTGGGTCTCGCCCATAGGAGCCAATATACTTATGATTCATAGGGGAATGGCTTGGTTCTCCACCAATACGTTGTGAATTCCAAGGACCCGGGTCAGCCCAGAAGCGTAGCAAAGGATCGGATTGCAAATCGGTCTGTTTCATCGAAGGTAGTTGAAGATCTGATGGGAAGTTATTGAGATCGCCTGGTGTTCCCGAAGATGTGGATCTATCTTGAAGTCCAAGGTTGGGTGGTAACAGATGATCTAATCCAATACCTGGAGAAAGGGGTACGGTACTAGAATTCCATGAGTCCAGCGCGGGATCAACTGGTGGGGGTGGAGGTCCCATGTTTCCCCGTGGATTTCTACGTTGGATATAGGATTCTCTCTCTAAACCAACTTGTTTGTCGTACTGAATCTGTTTCAAGTCAGCAAAAGCAGCTCTATGGCACGAAATACTGTTTTTGCTAGCAATCGTCTCGTACTTCGGGCTGACTTTGGCTATCCGACAGCCGCTCGTCATAATTAGGCATCTTAGTCTAAGTTTCTCGCAGGCTGAGCTCAAATCCTTCGAACAGTAAAACCGAATATGTCTAATGCTGAAGATGAGATAGAAAACGGGCTGCGCAAGCTTAGACTTGGCTTTTTGCACCGCCGAAGATGTGTAACGATTACGACGAGGAGCCCCGCTGTTGAGGCAATGCGCGAATCCTTCGAGAACTCGGTCGAGGGAAGTCTACGATATTACTTGCATTTTGCACTTCACAGCCTCGCCGAGAGTCATTGTCGAGCCTCATAGTCTGACCTTGAGGGTGGTCTGATGTGCAAATTGCCCGGTGCGGCAGAGTGTATGGGTCACAATTTCCAGGACTCCTTTCGGTTGTGTTTCGTATGATTGGTCTGGCATAGATGCTTGTGCTTGTGTGTAACCCAGACTCTTCCAATGTGGGCCTCGAGATTGATAAAAGTGAGGCGTACGGACTGCCGGTACATGTATGCGCAGTCACACATTGTTGCCTGTTTTTGCCTTGTTCGCCTAACGAAGCGCAAGGCTTGGTCCCGTGACCCCTCCGATCATTGGCTTTCCTTGATGTGTGTCCCTGGATTATAAACACAATACAGATATTGAAATCTCCAACTCTCGATTTGCGGGCAATCGATGACACGAAGGTTCTTGTAGAGGATCTAGGCAAGTCTAATTTATGAAGGCATCATCACAATGTGAAAGATCAGGAATATCATATTTTGGACTATTCATTTCATTTCGTTCACGGCCTGTAGGAACTTGTAGATACTCCTTATTATCTGAGGTTTCCATCTTGCTTCTTATGCAAACTAGGAGCACTTCATCTGTCCAGAAGTCTCAGAAACGGTATGGATGCCGTGACATTATCTGTAGCCTTTACCGCTCATCGAATCTTCACCGACACCCACAGCCTCAATGACCAGCGGATAAGACGATGAAAGGCCATGGTTTTATGACCATAAAGTCGACAGAGGTCTTTTAAAGGTTTTTACCGACCCACGATAGTCGTTTAGGGTTAGGGCTAGGATGTCGATAACCGTAAGCTTTGGGCTTGAGAATGTCATTTTCTCTTAATACACCTCTAGGCCTATTGTCCCTGCTTGCATTATTAGAGGTAGTCATTGCAATGAATTGGAAGTTGTTCCTATAAGCTTTGATGATAGATACCCCACTGTTGCCGATACTTTACTCCAAGACTTATACAATCGGCTTGTCCAGATAGTTCATATTTTACTTTCTAGATGGCGAATATTAGCACACCAGTCTCACAATCTCTTTCTTAGACAAAGTCCCGATTCGTTCGTGGCTTTCTGGACGAAGCGCATGTCGAACAACATTGGAACCAGTACCTGGCTAATGAGAAGAGAAAGAGTTTTACTCAGAAATCGCGTCCCACCAGTCGAGTAGAATTCGCTTCGGTGCGATAAAACTGCTTCAGCAAAGCTCCTACGAGCCATCGACACTGTATAAAGGCCTGGGATGCCTCGCCTTGGTATGTTTGTCGTTTGTACACGACGCTCTCTGCTATTTGAATATGTTGATTCGTTCAGAAGAAACTGAGCCCTGACGTAAGCCGAGTTGAAGCTTACCGACCTACTAAAAATATGCTTCGATATGGTAGTTCTTGATTCAAAACTGAACATCCTCCGTTTCGCCCATGTATCTGTTCAAAAAATTCTCGAAACACAACCAGACTTGGCCACGCATCACGCACACAGGCTGGCTGCAATGAGCTGTCTTGATATGTTTGCCAGTGGGACTGGAGGTTGGCCTTTGTCCAGCGGAAAGGTTTTATCATTACAGCGCTCTGTACTGGGCCGAGCATTATAGGGTGTGAATTTGGTCATAGTAGAGCGGTATTGTCTCTCGTTGAGAATGATAGGCGTAATCTCTTTGGGCCCATAAAGTGCAGTAAAAGCATGGTGAAAGCAGCCATGAAGGGCTATTCCGAACTTGTGCTTTTTTCTATTCAGCGCTATTCTGGACAAAAATATCTTACGATATCCCAGGAAGCAGTCACGGCTATCTCTGGTCATGGTTTTGCGGACATTCTTCGCTTGTTGGTTGAAAAATTCTTAAGCAGCGAGTCACGTCACAACATACTCAACCGTGCCCTTGATATCGCAGCCCGCAATGACCATAGAGAGGTGGCTGAGTTTCTAATCCGGGAGGGCGGTGACGTTAATGCGGTAGTCGAGAGAGTTTCTACCCCTCAGGATGGATTTCGCTCCTTATAAACTCCCTGGATTGAACAGCGGCCACGGTGGAGTAACGCTCTACAAGCAGCTATGTATAGCATTTCCTCTAAGTCGTCACTCAGTCATCAACTCGTTGTGTACAGCGATTGGTGCCTGCCCAATGCAACTGCGCAAGAAGCAATCATTAAGTTGTTGCTTGAAGAAGGTGCAGATGTCAACGAATTGGCTGGTTGCCCAGCATATCCTTTGTATACGGCGGCAGCGCACTGTTCCGAGGAAGTTGTTCAATTAATCATTGACAAGGGTGCAGTTCTTGATAAGTTTACTTCTAAGGGTAAGACTGCACTTAAAGCTGCCGCTGGCCGGGAGACTAGAGCAGCTACCATTATGAAGATACTCTTTCAGGCCGTGGCAGTCATGCCAAAAAGCAGTGCTATTAGAAATCCGGTCCTCAATTCAGCGCTTGCGTTCTTTGGGGTGAAGTATCAGAATATCATCACTCTTCTGGCAGCTTTATCCTCTCGAGCTCTATCAAAGATGTGTTAGAGGGTGGCCCTGAAGCTGTGGTCAAATTGCTAATGCCACGTCTTCCCAGAGAAAAGGCGGATAAGAAGCAATATGAGCTACTGCTGCAGATGGCAATCGTGGCTGAGGACTACGAATGCGTGAAATTGCTACTCCAGCGCAAAGTGGACGTAAACGCAGCGGGTTACTATTACGGGAGTGCACTTCAGGCTGCTGCTCGTGTAGCGTTGAGCTCGTACTATTGGTATATGAGGGTCAGAGCGAATATGTGCATGTAGGTAAATTGACTATCTAGTAGGTAGAGCATATATGGTAGAGCATACAGATGAAGGAAGAAGTGAGAGGAAGGATAAATACCCCTAGCGTCAAGCCGCTTCGGCCGAAGCGGAAATAACTAACCGTCGGAGTATACGTATGAGCATACGTATGTGCATACGTATGTGCATACGTATCCCGTTTCCAACACTTCCTCTTAGAAATTGAAGCTTCATGTGAAGCTATTCAGATCTTCTATGTATACCGTGCTCTTTTACTCGCCGACGTCATGCTCGACGAGATAGTCTCATTCCTTGAAGCTAGTCTCATAACTGATCTGAATCTTAGAAATTTGTCTGAGTTCAGAGATTTGATTAGATCATCGATCATCATTTGATCGATGAATATGTATTTCAATCTGATTGCTTTCTCTTCTACCTTATTTCGAACATAGTAATACGATGTATCAATGTGCTTAGCTTAAGAATGATTGACGAAATTGCTATTCATTTTTATAGTCACTTGATTGTCAGCTAAAATGATAGTTGAATTCATATCTGAATCATCATACTTCATTTCTTTCAATGCTTGAATCAGAAAGATCAATTCTTTGACTGCATTACATTTATCAACATATTCAGCTTTAGCAAATGATGTGCTAATGCATTGCTGATGTTTGAAGCTTCAACTAATTGATTTATTTCATAGAAAAAACATATAATTGAAGATGAATCTTTGAAAATTCAAGCAATTTGCATGAGCTGAATCAATATATTCAAAGAATTCAACTTTCTCAATTTTCTTCACTTTGAAAGATTTATATCAAAGTTTCAACTCAGCAATATTGACTCAATATTGAATGATTTGTTTGACAGTTAAATCATGATTAAGAGTAGAATTCATTAAATATTTGCTGCATTTACTCACTGCATAAACTATGTTCAATCATGTTTGACAGAGATTGACAATGAGATTCATCTGTACATGATGTTGACTACGAATCTTTTGATTCTATTTTATGTTTGAATAGAAGTCAGAAGAGTCAAGAGATCTCAATTCAACGCAGTTTGAATGATGTTAGAACGTTGCATGATCAGAAAAGTCATCATGCAGAGTTTTCACTCATGCTACAACATTCTTTCTAACAGTCACAATCGATCTACGAAGAAGATTAATGACATGTCGATGTCAGTAAGAGATGAAAAGACACTACTAGTGAAAAAAACAACTCAGATGAAGAGTCTGTGAATTGTGATTACAAGTGATCAAAGAATTTGCGATTCATTGACTGCATCGATATCAAAATGTCTTCATCACATCGACAGTGTTATCAAGTAATTGATGAAAAGATATCAGATAAAATAGTCATTTCAAGTATTGAGAGTCATGACTACAGTGCTCAAAGAAGTAGTGACTCGTTGATCATGCTGATATATTGAAAGAGCTTGAACTCATCTTCTTTACTTGACATCAAATCATTCATTTATTCATGTGAAAAATTGAAAGCTCAAGAGAACAATCAGAATGCATTTTCTTTCATTGATCAGAGTCAAACATTGAATGATTGCAATTGCATATCTATACTAACAATTCATTCAACGTCTACGTGACACAAGTTAAATCAAGAGAAGAAAAAAATTACTCAATACAATCACATTTTATCTTCTCATCATGTGCATCTCTCTTTCATCACATATTTCTCTGCTCAATGAATGACAATCATTAAGTAAGAAAACACAGCTTTACATACGTTACAATCATGAGCATCATAAATGCAAAGAAAACATCTTTCATCTTTGAATCAAAAATTGAATCAAAACATCATTGTATAAAATATCATCAATGAAGAGCAGAGCAAAGGTGATGTGTCATAATCAAACAGCACAGACACTTTTATCAAGAGTTTACTTGAACATCACGCGCTGAATAAAAGCTATAAATTCATTACTTGATAACACAGTGTCAATCTTATTGTTTCAACTGCATGAAGCAGTTGTATAAATGATGAGTGATTTTCTTTCTCAGAAAGTTTTGTTTACTTGATATAAATAGCATAAAGTTTCTCATGAGTCGAGTTTAAATCAATGTCACAAGAATGTATGAATTACAATCACAATCACAATCATGTTTGACAAATTACTTACATCAGTGTTTTGATGATTGATTGATAATCTTCTATTTCTTTAGAAATAGCTTGATACTCAATTTACTTCTTTGACTTTCAATAAACATTCTTTTTGAGCTGACATTTGTAATGCATTGATGTTTTAGTTGAGTTGCAATTGCTTATGTTCAGAAGTTTAATAACTTGCTTGATATAAATGCTTTGATTGATTCAAAGAATTCATTCAGCTTTATTATGAGTTATGTGCATTTTTAAATATCACTTGATTGAGTCAAAATCTTTCATTTGAAAGTGTTCTGCAAATTGCAGCTTCAGAGCTTAAATATTGAATATATTTGATTTTAGAATAAGCAGATCATTCACATAAATGATGATAATGATATTATTATCATGAATGAACATTGAATGATCAATTTCTATTCTTTGATAGGCGATAAAGATGAGATAAACTTTCAGAATTGCATATCATTCTTGAAATGTTTATTTTAATTCATATAAAGTCTTGTTTAAATGATTAATCAAAAAGATTTCATTTAATTTTTTTGTTCAAATCTTGATGATTGCTGCATTTAGATTTTCTCTTTTAGATGTGCTTTTAAAAAAGTAATGATGATGTTCATTTATTTGACTTCATAATCATATTTAATCATCAATGTTAAAAGCATTTTGATAATCATGATTCTGATTATTGAAGCAAAGATTTCATCATAGTTAATTTTCTGCTTCTGATGAAATTTCTTACACACTCATTTAACTTTGTATTTGATCATCTTTTCTTTGAGTTCTTGCTTAATGATAGTTACTTAACGCGTCAACAATATTCATCAATTCAATGAAGATGTTTTCAGAATAAAGATGTCATTTTTGATATGAATGTCAAGCTCACTTCTGAATGCAAGCTTTCATTGTTCTCAATCAGAACTAACTTTAGCTTGTTTCACTGTTTATGAAGTATTCAATTCAATTTGAACTTAATTTGCTTAATTGACAAAGTCTTGATTATGATTTTTAACTTAGAAATCATTTAATGTTCTGTAATCAACAGATTCAACAATGACTCATTTGAGATGTTCATTTGAAGCATCAGATGCATCAGAATCATTTAAGTTATTTAATTCACTTGATTTTAGTTTTAATGATTTGCTTTTACTAACTTTCTGTGAAGTGATTAATGTTCTTGTTTGATGATCATCAATAATTTTCATGATCTTTGCATTTTCAGTGATTTTTATCAAGAAAGATGAATCATCAATTTAATCATCAAAGCTTAGTATCAAAAGATCTTCATCATATTTCTTGACTTCAATAACTATCTCATCTCATTGAACATAACTAGATATTAATACGTTCATTTCATTTCACAAGTGAAATTGATTGACTCTCTCATAACTCAAGAACTGACATTTTAAGCTCTTGTCATTAAGCTTTCAATGAACTCTCTTTACATGATGATAGACTATGCATTCAAACATATGTAAATAACTAAGATCAGACTTTTTATTATGTCATGTTTCATAGAAAGTTATCTGATTCAACGCAGTGATAGAACTTCTGTTTTTAAGATAAATGATGATTATTATTATCTTTTCTCATAGTTTTATCAACAATTTGATGTTAGTCAATATAACGTAAGTTCATTCAAAAAGAGTGTGAAAACATCGCTCTGCAACTTCATTTTGACTTGAATTATATGATGTTATTGACTTTCATTTGATTTCATGCTCTTTAAGTAATTCAATGATTTGATGATCAGCATACTCATCTTCATTATTTGAATGCAGTCAATGAATTGAAATGTTTTGAATCTTCATCAATTTTAGATAATTCTGAAGTTCATCTTTTAAATTGAATTTTCATTTTAGTAAATATGTGATCATATATTGACTGTAATCATCAATCATAGTAGCTACATATTTGAATTCTTCATCAATCTGAGATATTTTATCATCATCAACAAGATTCATATGTACTAACTCATCTACTTTAATGATTTTGATGTGAAATTTTCGACTTGAGATTTAATTTTACTTGTCTATGACACAAGTTTTATATATTGATTCTGAGAATTCTTCGTCTTCTAAACTATTTGCAGAATTCACATTGATGTTGATGTTTATGTTGACTAAGCGCTTGACGTCTATTATATTCAGATTAGTTAATCATTTATGTCATTGATGTCATGATGTCAGAACTGATTCTGAACTGCTTGTCAGATTGACTTGAGAATTTAAGAGATTAATTGATGTATTCATGAAATATGCTTTCTCATTGTTTCTTAAGTCAATGAGAGTGATGACATCTTTAAAGTTCATAAAACGAAATTCGTTGTTCTTTATACTACATGTATACTCTTTGACTTTCATTTGATCAACTGACATCAAATTATAATGTAGTTCTGAACAGTGATAAACATCAATTAGTTGAATTTTGATTGATTGATTATTCAGCAAAATGTCAATCATAATTGAATCTTTCTTGATAATGAGTACTGTCTCATTATTTGCAGTAACAATGCTGTTATCAATGATCTTTTGATATGACTGTTTATTAAACAAGTCTATGTCATAGCAGACATAATTCTCAGCTTCAATGTTTATTCATCAGACATCTGTGTGACTGTCAGCTCAATAAATGATGAAGATCTTCATTGTTCTGACTATTCTGACTTTGAAGCTTTTTTTGAAGTCATCTTCTTTAATCAGATTCTTTCTTTTCTGAAGAGACTTTCATTCATCTGAATGAAGCTTCAAATGTAGAAGTCAGCAGCTTTGTTTGCTGTGATATTCTTGCTTGCAATGAGTGCATTTTTTCAATTCTCTTTGAAATTCACTGTTGTTTTTGAATTTTCGCTTCTTGTCATCAAACTGAGTTATCATACTTTTGAAGCTGAAGTTCTTCTCTGAATTTGATTGCTTGTCATGATCGATTAAAACAATAGTCATATCATTAATTCATAGATCAAATTTGTTGATCTTGATACTTTGTATCAGATTGAAGATGTATGATTCTAAACTTTTATTAAGATTTAGAAGAAAGAGATTGTTTAGCATTCATGATTGAATTGTTTTCTTGATGTTTGAGCACTTAATGATGATTTACTTGAGTGAGTTTGCATAGTTCTGAATGAATTTGAAATTCAATTGCTTTGTTTAAATCAGTTTCTTGATTGTCAGAAATAAAGTGATTAAATTTGACTGTTTATATTGAATCTTCAGAATAAATTACATTTTGATGATGCTTTCTGCTTTGATTATATGTATTCTGAGTCTCTTTTTGCAGCTGAAGTCAATTATATCGCTAACTCTGTTGTTTTTATCTTTTCAATGTTGAACATCAGTGATATACTTTTTTTTATCTGCTGTTGAGATGTTAAATGACAGTGATGTCAATTTCTTCAACTTCTTTGAGATGATCATTCAGAAATCTTTGACTTTCAAGACATTGATTATATTCTTCTTTCATGACTTATAGTTCTCGCTTTTCTTTAGCTTCAAGACATAATAGTTCTATGAATTTTTTATTGTGATTGAAATATGATTGATAGAAAAATTTTCGTCGATTTGATAACAGCGAGTTCAATGCTTCAAATTCTGCTTTTAAATTTGTTTGTGATAGCGAAATAAAGTTAACTCGAACTCATAATCTATTGATATATGAAAGTCAGAGCGAATATGTGCATGTAGATAAATTGACTATCTAGTAGATAGAACATATATGATAAAGCATACAGATGAAGAAAGTAGTGAAAGAAAGAATAAATATTTCTAGCATCAAGTCGCTTCGATCGAAGCGAAAATAACTAATCGCTGAAGTATATATATGAGCATATGTATGAAGACTATAGCTCGACAGATCAATACTAAAGCTTGATGAATCATGCAAAGTGTTTAAGCATGATCAGATAATCATGTGCATAATTTCGCTTTTCTGCGCTATTGATAATGTAATCTAAAATCATTAATAACAGCATCAACATTTGTAGAACTTCTAATTCTCTAAAATATATCACATCATTTCTATTGATAATTAATCAATAATTGATCAAGAAATGATTATTTATCAATTCAACTTACTGATCTTCAAGTATGAATGAAAATACTAATTCAGAATTTAGTGATATTGATAACACAGAAGATGAAGATGTATATTATTATTCATAAATTAATAGTTAATCAATCAATAATTAATCATAGATTTGACAATTTGAAAATTGTACTATTCTTATTTCTGAAACACATCATCAAGCATTAAAAGCATTAAATATCAAACATATTTTAATTCTTTCTGATTATTCAAATACAGCTATCAATGAATATGCATATATTCTTTCTACTTGTGAAGAATTTACTGAAAGACTCAAAAGCGAATGTCATTCAATAAATAATCATATATTAATAATTAATTAATGATTTATTAATTTATTATTATTAATATCAGAACTGACAACGAGATTCATCTGTACATGATGTCAACTATGAATCTTTTGATTCTATTCTATGTTCGAATAGAAGTCAGAAAAGTCAAGAGATCTTAATTTGACGCAGTTCAAATGATGTTAAAATGTTACGTGATCAGAAAAGTTGTCATGCAGAGTTTTCATTCATGTGACAACACTCTTTCTAGCAGTCACAATCAATCTACGAAGAAGATTAATAACATGTCAATGTCAGTAAGAAATGAAAAGATACTACTAGTGAAAAAGACAATTCAGATGAAAAGTCTGCGAGTTGTGATTACAAGTGATCGAAGAATTTGCGATTCATTGACTGCGTCGATATCAAAACATCTTCATCACATTAACAGTATCATTGAGTAATTGATGAAAAGATAACAGATAGAATAGTCGTGACTACAGTGCTTGAAGAAGTAGTGATTCATCGATCACGCTGATATACTGAAAGAGCTTGAACTCATCTTCTTTACTTGACGTCAAATCATTCATCTATTCACGTGAAAAATTGAGAGTTCAAGAGAATGATCAGAACACATTCTCTTTCATTGATCAAAGTCAAACATTGAACGACTGCGATTGTACATTTATACTAACAATTCATTCAACGTCTACGTGACATAAGTCAAATCAAAAGAAGAAAAGAGTTATTTAATATAATCATACTTTATTTTCTCATCATGTGCATCTCTCTTTCATCACATATTTCTCTGCTCAATGAATGATAATCATTGAGTAAGAGAACGCAGCTCTATGTACATTACAATTATGAGCATCACGAATGTAAAGAAAACATCTTTCATCTTTGAATCGAGAATTGAATCAAAATATCATTGTATAGAATATCGTCAATGAAGAGCAGAACAAAGATGATGCATCATAATCAAATAATATAGACATTCTCATCAAGAGTTTACTCAAGTGTCACATGCTAAATAAAAGCTATAGATTCATTACTTGATAGCACAGTGTCAATCTTATTGTTTCAACTGCGTGAAGCAGTCGTATAAATGATAAGTGATTTTCTTTCTCAAAGAGTTTTGTTCACTCAATATAAATAGCATAGAGTTTCTCATGAGTTGAGTCTAAATCAATGTTACAAGAATGTATGAATTACAATTACAATTACAATTACAATTACAATTACAATTACAATTACAATTAATATCAGATTCAATATTTATTAAAAAAAAACAGTTATCAAAAACTACTTAATCATTCTTTTTGAATAATGCAAACTGTAATCACTATTGATACTATATTTATTTTAATGTTGAGATTTGTAATTATTTGCATTCAAATATTACAAAGTTACATCACAAGACATTAATGATTGATGATTGAAAAAAAATCAAAAGACTTCGTGAAATTGATTTTACATTGAAAACACGATAGAAAAAGAATGCAAATGAGTATTATTAATCATTTATTATTTCTCTATTATTTTTCTATTATTTTATTATTAATTATTAGAAATAATCACAACGCACGCATCACAAATTTTGAAAAAGAGCATTACAAACAAGACAGAGTGAATCTAGAAGATAATTGAATGACGATGAATTGCATGAATTGCAGCAATGCTGATTTGAAGATGATTGCAAGCAACGTTGATTCATCACAAGAAAACAGAGATGCAAAGTTGAAATGCTTACATAATAATGAAGAGAATATTACTAACATTATTGATCTACTAATAAAAATATCAACGTTAGAGAAAAAGAAAAGCAAAGATCATTCATGAAAAGAGATAACATTGAAGCTGATTCAACATCTTTGACTCGACTCAGAAGAAAAACATCATGCGAATCAGAACACGTTCATCGCGAAGAATGTATAGAAACTGAAAACATCAGTTCAACTGCTTAACAAGCAGTTGCATACACAGAGAAGCACGCGTCTTTCAACGAAAATCACGTCATGAGCAAACATGATAAAAGAAGAAATAGCGACAAGAGAGTAACGTCTCAGAGATGATTCATCATCGTTTCACAAGAAATGAGAAGTCATGATCAAGATAATGAACAGAAGAAAAATAGAAAAGATACAGAAGAAGTTGATTGAACAGATTCTACAGAGAATCGCAGACGTGTTGACAGATCAAAGAAATTTAATCATGTCACTTTGCAAGCTGAGTAATGATGACATTTTTCTTCACGCAGTTAGTTCAGATGCTTAAGCAAATCTGAAAAAGACTTAAACATAAGCAAAAGAAATCACGAGTTCAACACATGTAACACGTTGAATCTTCGCAGTGCTGATACATGAAATACACATTACAATAAACATGAGCAATCAGAAAAAGATCATTGAAAGACTGATAAAAGATAACGTGAGACTTCATGAAAATCTGAAAGTTCTAAGAATAGTCTGACTCAAGAAGATAGCAAAGAGCGAAAAGATTCATTCATCGCTCATTGTAAAGATCGCGATTGAAGCGATGATGAATCAACTAATAAACATGAGCATGCTGAACTCATATCAAGAATGTGCATGCAAGCTATTTGAAAAGAACTGTTGCATCACACAGTGCTTTAGATGTCACGAATTTGATCACATGACTAAGTTCTGCAGAAAGAATCAACGTTGTGAAAAGTGCGCAGACAAGCATCACATTGAGAAGTGCATGATGTCTTTGAACAGAAGACGTTGCATCAACTGCAATAAAAATCACGAACTCTGAAGATGCATCTGTTTCAAGTGACAACAGCAGATGAAACAAGCGCTCGAAATCTATAGAAACAAATCATTCAGATATTCTGAGACGTTTAAATACAATTGCGCACTCTTCTCGCTGTCTTTGAACTCTTTAAATTCAATGAACTCTTCAGATTCAACGAACTCTTTCGATTCAATGAATCTCTTGAGCTCAGCAACAGTCATGTTGAAAACATGCAGTTGAATCGCTGATGAATCAGCTTGACAGATAGTAGAGATTAAAAAGAAATGAGTCAATCTTTTCTCTTACGTGAGTAGTGATTCAGACGAGACGACATCTGAGCAGATTCAAGAATGTTCAATCAGAAAGTAAGAAAGACTCTTGATGATCGAAAGCATACAAAGAGTCTTCTCATTGCAGAGTCAACAACAGCTACGAATAACTTTATGATAAAACAATCTTTTCTACAAATTCTACAGTACAACATCAGAAAGTCATTAAGAATTCAAGAATTATTTCTAATTGACAAAAAAGTTCGCGAATTCAACATAGTAGCTATACAGAAGCAAGATGGCAACAACAATGATTTACAATCATTTAGCTCAGCACACAACTTTTTTCATCTAGTGAAAAACTCATCATCTCAATCAAGAACATGCATATATGTTAACAAACATTTAAGATTCGATCAATGAATAGTAGAAACAGCTGAGTCAGACATTTGCTCAATCAGAATATTAACTCGCAACGCAGATGATAAAACGCAGACGCTAAGACTTCTAAACATTTACAATTTATGCTCATTGTTTATTACATTCACAGAGAAATCTTCAATCATTTCTCATTTAAACGAACTACTCAAGAATGATTGCAAACAACTGATCATAGAAGATTTCAATCTACATCATTCTCATTGAGAAGAATGAAGATGCTTCACTCATCATACGATGATTGATACTCTGCTAAACATCATTACAAATGCAAGACTGAAATTATTGCTGAAATCAGACACTATTACTCGCGAAGCTCACAATCAATTTACGATGATTGATTTAGTCTTTAGCAGCGAGAAAATACAGTTCATGACACGCAAGTGCAAGATACGAATTAATCTGCATCAGAGATTAAATCATCTTTCAATAGTCACAAAGTTATATTTACAAACAATCTCAGTGCAGTTCTTGACTCAATGACTTTGAAAAAAAATGAATACAGAAGCATTGAGTGCTTATCTGTAAATACATCTATCTTTGAAACACTCTCTAGACGACAAGACTATGATGAATGACAGAGTGTGTAAGATTATCAGAGTATTACAAAAGATCATCAAGAAATTTATCTTCTTGACAAAATCATCAAATTAAGCAAGAGACTTTTGAAATCAAAGCTGCTTCGAAGTAGTAATAAAATCAAGATGACTGTGAATCATATGAAAAATACAAGACACATTAAAAGCGTGAAATGAATATCTGAAGCATAACGATCATAAAAACAAGATCATTTGACAAACGAAACATGCACACTTCAGATCACAAATGCATGAGTTGAGCAAAGCATTTAAATCAATATGATGCTTTGCAAAATGAGCTAGAATCGAAAGTCAGCTATCTAAAAAGCTTTCTCAGTTTTCGTCACTGAAGTGAAGCAACATCAATCATATGATAACAATGTTCAAGAAAAAAATTGAGATACTACGAGAAAAGTTCTTTTTCTCATCTTCTTAAGCAAATGTCAACGACATCGCAGAGTCATTCATATCTTTGACAGTCTCATTCAATTCACGCATCACAAAAAATGAAGTGAAGCAAACAATCAAATAAGTAAAAGCAGACAAAGCATCAAACGCTTCAAATATTTCAAACAAAGCGCTTTAAGCGAATCTTGCATAACTGATCTCAGTACTGACGAGTTTATTCAACGCATACATAACACATAAATATCATTCAAAGCAGTTCAAAAAGACTCAGACAATAGTACTACGCAAATTGAAGAAAAGTGACTATATTGATTCAAAGATGTATCGACTCATTGCTCTGCTTGATATCATGAGCAAAGCTCTGAAGTCAATCATGATCAAAAGACTGAGTGATATAGTTAAGACTCATTGCATGCTATCTAATGCTCAAATAAGAACAAGATGTAAGTGATTCATGATCTTAATGTTAGATTTACTGATAGATCAAGTTCACACAGTATGAGATTGCAAAATCAAATACGTAGTGTTCATGCTAAGTCTAGATGTCATCGAAACGTTTGATTGAGTTTCACACATCAGACTTCTGCATACGCTGAAGATGAAAAGAACATCAAGCTACATAATTGAATGAACATGCAACTTTCTAAAAGATCAAGAAACATCGCTAATATTTGATGAATAAATGAGTGACATGCGCGAGATAAACGCAGACATATCGCAGAAATTTCTCATTTCATCGATTCTCTTTCTATTCTTCAACGCAAGTCTAATTGAAAAATGCAAAGCATTGAGAATTAAAATTGAAGTGCTTGACTTCATAAATGATATAAACATTCTAATCTACAACAGATTCACTGAAGAAATTTGCAGAACACTGAGCAAAGCACATAATGTCTGCGCGAAATGAACTTGCACTCATGACGCAACGTTTGCATCAGAAAAGTATGAACTTACATATTTCACTAGAAAATCGAAGAGATTCAACATGATGACTAGCATATAAATAGAAAGCTCAGTTATCAAATCAAAATCAGATGTACAAGTTCTAGAAGTGAAACTAAACATGAAACTGCAATGAGATGTGCATCTTCGACAAATAAAGATGAATCACGTCACAAGAATGCTGACACTTAGTCATCTTGAAGTCTTTACATGAGAAGCTATCTTCACAAAAGCGAGACAAGTATACTCAGCAGTAGTGAGATCAGAAATTGCATTCGAAGCGTTAGTTTGACATCAGCGCAACAAGAAAGATGAACTGTTGAGCAAAGAATGCAGACTAGAAACACTTCAAAATCAGACTCTGCATCACGTAGTAGAAATGTTCAAAAGAGTAAGCATTGAAACTTTAAAGACAGAAACATACACAAGCTTACAACATGTTCATTTGAATCTGCTACAGAACAAAATCACGCTACACAGTCATGTTAATGATTAAACGCAAGAGATCAGACAAGCATGCAAACTAATACACGCTCGTTTAATGAAAGTTATTTGCATCATTTCTTGATTACTCATCATTAAGAAAATAATACTTCTGAATGTCTTCATTCAAGAAGATGCAAAGATACAGTTGAGATGCAGACGATGCATTCTCTTCTTCACAATGATTTCAACAAGCGATAGCATCGCAATAGCGCAGTATCACAAAGATCAATGAAATCAACGATGAGAAAAGTACAAAGAACGCGTCGCAGATGTTAACACAATCTCAGCACAAAGATTGCATCTGAGCAATAAGATGATAAAGATACATGATAATCTTCAGAAGACAGAAAGCATTCTCACAATGTACATCAGAATTGAACGCATAAATCTGAATGCTTATCTGCACTTTAGAAATGTTTCAGACATGAATAGCTTGCGATGTGACTGCAAATAAAGTCATCAAATGATGAAGCATGTACTTATGCATTGCTTGAACTGATTGCATCTGCGATCAAGAATGTTACAAGATGCTGACTTCTTAAACTATTGAATAATCATCATCATCACAAAGAGTTTCAAAGCAATAGCAAAGATGATGATGAAAATAAAGCTCTTGAAGCAATTTAGAATGACTAGAACACTTGTTCTTTAACGTGCAATCAACGTGAACAAATTTAATACATAGTTTCAAAACTCACTGTTTCAACTGCGTGAAGCAGTTGTATAGACTGCAAATGATTTTCTATTTCAGAGAGTTTTGTTCACTTGATACAAATAGCATAGAGTTTCTCATGAGTTGATTTAATCAATGTCACAAGAATGTATGAATTTATTATTATTATTATTATTATTAATTATTAATTAAAATTCTTTAAATATTATCTTGCTACTATTAAATGATTTTAAGCACAGAATTCATGTCAAAATTATGAAAATACATGTTCATCAATACTGAAACAAAGTAATTGAAAGATATGTTTGAATGATATTAATTGATTAATTGATTGATCATACATTCTTGTGACATCAATTTAAGTTCAACTCATGAGAAAAAACTATGCTATGTATATCAAATAAACAAAACTCTCTGAGAAAGAAAATCGCTCGTTGACTACACAGCGACTGCATGTCATCAAGACAACAACGCTGAAACAATAGTATCAGTAATGAATTTATAACTTTCATTCAGCGCGTGATGCTTGAATTCTTGATGCATGTTCATGCTGTTTTCTTGCTATGCATCGTTCTTATTCTGCTCTTCATTGATGATATTCTATACAACGATGTTTCGATCTTCAATCGCGAAGATCATGATTTTTTTGCACTCATGATGCTCATGATTGTAATGTTGAAACTGTGTTCTTTGCTCAATGATTGTCATTCATCAAGCAAGAAAATATGTGATGAAAGAGAAATGTGCATGATAAGAAGATAGAATGTGATTGTACATAATTCTATTCTGCTTTTGTTTTATATCACGTAGACGTTGAATGTGTTATTGATATAAATGTGCAATCGCAGTCGTAGTTGAATGCTTAGCTCTGATCAATAGTAAAAAATGTGTTCTGATTGTTCTTCTGTGCTTTTAATCATTCATGTAAATAGATGCACAACTTGTCGTTATAAATAAAGAAGTTGAGCTCATCAAGCTCTTTCAGTATATCAGCGCAGTCAACGAGTCACTACTTCTTCGATTACATGTAATCATGAACTCAAGACTCAACATTTGAATCAACTGTTCTATTCAGTATCTTTTCATCACTTACTGTTTGCAACATCAATGAATAAAGAAGTTAAGCTTAATGAACTTCTTCAATATATCAACACAGTCAATGAGTTACAACTTCTTCAATCACTTGTAATTATAATCTTGAAACTCATCACTTGAATTGATTATTTCACTAGTGATATCTTTTCATCTCATACTGACATCAACTTGTCATTAATCTTCTTTGTAAATTGTAACTGTTAGAAAGAATGCTGTTGCATGAATGAAAACTCTGCATGACAGCTTTCATGATCACGCAACGTTTTAACTTCAATTAAACTGCGTTGAATTAAGATTTCTTGACTCTTCTGACTTTTATTTTGCAATAGAATCAAAAGATTCATAGTCAACATCATGTACAGATGAATCTCGTTGTTGATCTGTTTTTTTTTAATTCTTACTTAATTCAACACTCATTATAAGTCTATGCAAGATTCTATATACTGTAACGAGCGCTGCGTTAGCACAGCGCTCTTTTCGCATCAAAAATCGCTTCTTTCTGCGCTCTATACTATAACTGTTTTCAATGCAAGAACTCTATGAATCTGTTTCTTTTTTATTCTTTCTTTCTTTCATTTGATTCTTCAATAACATCACAGCTTGAAATTGATTTAATATGCTCATTGAGAGTATCATTTGAATGATTATCATTGCTGCGCTCACGATTTCTAAGAGCTTTCTCAAGTTCATGATGTTCTCTTCTCATTGCATTGCTTTTCATTCTACTTTTCATCTGAAACATGTTAATAGAATGTGCTTAATCAACATTCAATCTCTATCACACTTGCACATCATCATAGTAACATCAAGTACTCATCTTTCATGTAGAAATTGATTAAAGTCAATTTTTCTCATGCGTAGCTGCGTCAATAATACGTTGTGAGACTTTGCATGATTCTTGTGCAGTCACAGATGTCGATGTGTTATCTTTGATGTCAGATATTGAAAATGAGCTGCATTGAATCTTTCTTTTCAGAATATTCTTCATGTTTGTCTGATTTATTTCTGTATGAGCATCAGTTTCATCATCACTTCAGTGCACTGATGCTCAGTCAGTAATAGAGACAAATCATGTGTATCATCAATCATTTTGTTCATCACTTCATTTTCAAGTACTTTTGCATGTCTTGTCATTCAATATAACTTCAGCGTGACTTTTCAAGATTAAATGCTTTCATGTGCAATCTGAATTCATTGCAGACGTGTCTGATCTTTTGTTGATATCATAACTTTTATTGTTTTCAAAGAAGTTTAACTATTACTGTATACTTTGTATATCTTTTCATGACACTTTTGATTCTCTGTTATCTATCGAAAATATGTTGTATACGTTGCATGCAACATACATAAAGCATGACTTTTATGCTGATTTTTCTCTTAAACTTGAAAGATTACTCAGAGAGAATTTCTTACGACAGATTCACAGTTTAAGATGAATGAGATCTCTCACTGCTCAAATTTCAACAGTATACTTCTTAAGCATGAGTTGCAGATGTTTCGTCTGTGATACACATGCATATCGCAGTCAATTTCTTCTTTAATCACATTGACATACATTACTGTTCTTTCAAGCTATACAGATGATGTCTTTGACTAGAGATTGACTTTATCATCAAGACATTCAAGAGTCAAAGCTCAGTGAAGAAATAAAATTCTTGAGATCGACAATCATCATCATTGTATATCATGCTTCGCAAATGCTCACTTCGCTCAAAAGTGTGCAACTCATTTATTTCATGTTATCTGTAAAGATTTCTCTCATGCAGATCAATCATGTCTTGCAAAAATATTTGTATGTTACACTTTTAATCAGACAGTGTAGTTCGATCATTCTCTATTAATTCGCTTGTATTTCTCTTCTTTTAATGAAGTCTTTTTGTCAACATATTGCTTATATATAAAATGTCTGTGTCTGAATATCTATTAAATGATATTAACAAGATTCTCAAGTTTGCTTGTATTAAACTTAATGAGTCTCATGAGTTGTTTATGTCATAGTAACAGACACGCAGTCTTAACAAGATTTATACGTAGTTAGCATGTAAGTTTAAAGAATGTTCATGATTCAAGTTTTTTCTGCTAATCATTCTCAATAGATCAAACATGAGAATGTTTTGTCTCAGTTCTTGTCATTGCGATGACAAGATACTAAATTGAATGATTTTCATAAGCGATTTTTCTCGTAGTTCTGCATTCTATTTGACTTTCTCATCTGCATGCAAATTGCTTGTAACATGCACATTGAGATTATCAAAGTCTGCGCGATCGCGAAAACTCTGCATGCGATCAACGCACAACACTTCATCATCACGCAGTGTCTCAATGTCATTCAAACTTTTGATAGTCTTTAGACTTTACTGTAGCTAAACAGTAGATTCATAGTTAGCATCGCGTACAGATGAGTTTCATCGCTGATCATTGATCTGTTTAAATGATATATTAATACTTTATTAATAATTGATTATTTAATGATTAATTAAAATGTTGCTGAAGTCACTTATTACTTTATCAGCTGTTTTAATGCAACTCAGAATAATTTCAAGAGACATTTCTATTAATTTATTATGAATAAACAAGATTTCAACATTGATTTTCTTAAGAATCAATTCAATAGTTCGTGATTATCAGGCTTTGTTATCAATATCTATTATATTGTTGAACAGATGAATACTTAAAGAAAGCATTGTGATAATTAATCTTCTATCATTAATTGATTGATTCATGATTAATATTATATTAATAACTTACTTGAATGATATATTATATATATAGAAACGCAAGAAAAAATACGAAAAACCATGAAAATGAATTACTTAAACTATCTAGAGACAGAGCACATCATCAACATTATGCTTGCGCTTTGTTCTGATTATCAAGAGCAGATGAGAAGTGTTAGAAGTCAGCATAGAGCGAGTTATATGAGTGTAATGTAACGAGTATATAAATGCTAAGAAAGGAAAGTATCTAGAAGAGAAGGATCGACTATCTATATGACTCAGAAGAACATAAGCTAACTCTGAATAGAGTTGACTTCGGAACAAGTCTATGCTCTAGCGGCGAGCGATCGACGATAGCTCTCAGAATAGTCATCAACATAGTCATCAACATAGTCATCAACATAGCTATCAACGAAGATGCGTAGCTAGGATCGTAACATTACTCTTCCTCTTCAATGATTCATGTTCGCATGAATGTATTTCCTTAGCCTTGTGTAGAATCGAAATGCCTATTGTAGCAGGCTCACTATGCGAGGTAGAAGTGTCATTGAAGCAGGCTCACTAGTTGCACGTGAACGAGTCGACAGATCGATTCACTGATAGATAGAGCGATGTGAATAGATAGATCATCGCATTGACGAAAGATGTCATTGTAGCAGACTCACTAGTTGCACGTGAATGTATGACCAGGTTCACTGATGAGTAGAAAGATGAGAAGATAGATCATCGCATTGACAGTGTCATTGAAGCAGGCTCACTGATCGACTTGCTCATCGAAGAGATCGACTTTGAGCTCGTCATTGTAGCAGACTCACTAGTTGCACGTGAACGTATGATCAGATTCACTGATGAGTAGAACGATGAGAGCGAGTAGATCATCGCATTGACGATGCCATTGAAGCAGGCTCACTGAGGGTTTGCTCCTCGAGATAGAGACTTCACGTAGTTCTATGACTGACCTCGTTTGATTGTTCAACAAATTTGAAGAATTTCTTGCGAATCTGAATGAACGATTAATTCGCTGATCTTTGATCTAGTCGGATGGTTTCAATCGTTTGTTTATACTCGCTGATCAGCGCACGAGTTCGAATCTTTTGTTTATCCTCGCTGAATCAGCTCACGAGAGAAGAAAGATGAGTGCTGCTGCACGAACGCAAGTCGCTAGAGGGTTGAAGAACTACTAGCAGAAGCATTCGAAGAAATCAATGCAGATTATTTCACTTCGTCTGTAACGAAGAAGCATTTATATAATGTTAGAGATCAGCATAGAGCGAGTCATATGAATGTAATGTAACGAGTATATAAATGCTAAGAAAGGAAAGTATCTAGAAGGGAAGGGCCGGCTATCTATATGACTCAGGAGAACATAAGCTAACTCTGAATAGAGTTGACTTCGAAACAAGTCTATGCTCTAGCGGCGAGCGATCGGCGATAGCTCTCAGAATAGTCATCAACATAGTCATCAACATAGTTATCAACGAAGGTGCGTAGCTAGAATCGTAACAAGAAGCATCATTGATGTAATGTCGACGAGTGAATGAAAAGCAATTATCGCTATCTTGCAGAATAATTCAGTCAAGGCGAAAGATATATAGAAGAAATTACACAAGCTGCGAGTACTTTATGAGCTCAATGAATGTAGAAACAACAAGCTGATGCTTTGAAAGAAGATGAAAAGTTTGACAGAGATGATAGAAAAGCTGACGCGTCAACGCGTCGCTGCATCAACTGTCAATCAGCGCATGAAGAATCAGCTGAAGAGACTGAAAAAGATAATGAGTAAACTCAAAAAAGAGTTCATGAAGAAGAGAGAACACGTTGACAGCTGAGCGAAGAGAGCGAGCGTGAAGTCAACGACATTATTTGAAAGTCATCTTGTGTTCAACATTGACATATCATCGTCAGTGCAAAATCATTGTGAGAAATTTGAAGTAAAGATCTTCATCAAAGAAAAAGAAGAAATAAAGAGAATCATGATAACAACAATGAAGAACATAGTGAAATGAGTGAGAGAGATTGACGTCGACGAGACGCTGTCGACGTGCAAGAACATAGAAACGATGAAAAAATAATCAAAACTGTTAATATTTCAAGTCAAGATGAAGAGCAGTAAAAGAACATTGAAGAAAAACGATTTTTGAATCAAAGAGATATCGTTGAACATATGTTTGCATGAAGTCAGTTTTGAAGTAGTGATACATGAGATTAAAATTGAAGAAATGTTTAAGAACATAGAGAAGAAAGAGATGAAAGCACTCATCAAGATCAACAAAAACATATATTCAGAAATGATGATCAAGAAGATTGAGTGACTCACAAAGAAGAGTGAGCAGAAGAGATACATCTTGCTGATGATACGCGTAATCAGCGCTGAAATGATAAACAAGCTGATCAATGAGAGAGTATGTCATAAAATCAACATAAAGATCACACAGTTCTACGACTCAAGCTGCAAAGTGCATCAGTGTTTAAAGTGTCAAGAATATGATCACAAGATGTATAAATGCAAGAACAAGCAGAAATGCATTTACTGCATGCTGAATCATCGCTTGAAGCATTGTTTTCACAAACAGACTTGAAACATGTGAAAATGTGAAGCATGTTGAGATACACACAAAGTCTTTGATTCTCAATGTCATAAATGACAAGCTGAAAAAGAAAGAATAAAAAGAGTCACAAAGCACAGATTTCTATATCATGTTGTACAAGAGCAGAAAGAACTCAAAGCAGCGATGTCAAAGACATTTACAGAGACATTTATCAGTCTGAAATCGCTGATGAACAACGACTTGAAGAGAAAGCAGAGACGCTCAACGAATGAAAGTCATCTGCTTAGCGCAGTCATCACATTAGAAAACACTATACTGAATCACTTGATCAAGAAGTCAAGATCAAATGAATTGAAGTCAACGTCAATCACGTCGTTGTCAATGTCATCTTCTGTTGAGAATCTTACAGATGAAGCAAGCACTTTGCAGACACTCAAGAGAATACTAAACAGTTTGAAATGTGAACTTTAATGTCTCAGCAAAAGAAGCTTCAAATACTACAGTACAACGTTCACAAGTTCAGAAACAAGATGATGATAATGCTACTACATGAGAAAAAGATAAAGAATTATGACATTCTGATTCTTCAAGAACTCTGACGATTTGATAACATTTTTAGAGCATACTGCTCAGCAACTGTTGACTTCATGCTGAAGAATAATGAAGATAGAATCTGTTTCTACCTAAACAAGAGAATTGACAGCAACATTTGACATTCAACATGACACTTCAAAGACGTAGATACAATTACATTATAAACATTAACAGATGATGCACAGATGACTCAGAAAGCTATACACATTCATGAAGCATACAATTTGTCACTCAGAGATCATGAGATCATTCATGAAAAAGAAAATCTTTCAGACATTGAAAAAATGCTGCACATGTCAAAAGAAAGCATTCTTGTAGAAGATTTCAATCTGCATCACTTTACATGAGAAGAATTATTCTACTTAAAACAACATTTATTGTCAAATGAGTTAATTGAAATGATCATAAACATTGATGCATCGCTAGTATTATTTCAAGACACAATTACGAGAGATTATCAAGAATCTCAATCAACAATAAATTTAATCTTCACGACAGAGAGCATCACAAACAGATTGATACAATGCAAAATCAATAAAGAAATGAAAAACTTCTCAAATTATCTGTTGATACAGACAGTAATAGATCTTAGAGTCTGCAAAGAGTCAGCGCGAAGATCACATCGTAACTGAAAAACAATGAATGAAAAAAAGTTCATCAATACTCTGAGAGAACAAATGTCAAAATCATTGTCAAATCAAAAAATGAAACGTCAGCGCATAAATGAATACACGAAGCAACTGCTGAATGCACTGAAGAAGATCATCAAGATTTTCACTTTCTGAGCGAGATCATATGAAATGATCAAAGCAGAATGAACGAAGAAGTGTACAAAGATCATTAAGAGTATGCAACGAATAAGAAAAAGCTGTTGAATTGTTGATGATTGAGTAAAGTACATTCAAGCATGCAATAAGAAGAGCAAGATTATCAGAAAACAGAAGTGCAGTGAATATCAAAAGATCATGCAGAATGTTGAGCAATTTTCAAGAGAACTGTTTTGAATCATGAAATGAGTAAGAAATGCAGTCACAGATACACTCACTTAAGCGACAATTCTCTCACTGACGAAGTCAGAGTACTCTGACATCATCACAACAATGCAAAATAAAGTGAAGATGATGTTTCAGACTCACTTTTCATCATCTTCAGAGATTTTCATGCTGAACACAATAGACTTCAAGTACTCGCTTTTGATTGAAGATGATATCTTGTTGATGCATTGTGAGATTAAAAGAATCATCTACAAAGCAACATCTGACAAGACATCAAGATACACAAGATATATAAATAGAATAATGCGCAGACTTGTCAATGACGCGTCAGAATAAATACACTTTCTCTTTGAAAAATGTTTATAGAAGAGAATACAGTCAACTCAGTTCAAGAGCGCAGTCACAATAGTGATGCAAAAGTCAGGCAAGAAAGACTACTTCAATGCAAAGATATATAAATCAATTGTGTTACTCAACACACTGAGCAAAATACTGAAATTCATCATATTTGAACATTTGCGAAATGTCGTAGAAGCTTACGACTCAATATCAAACACTCAGATGAGAGCTTGCAAGCACAGATCAACAAATACGACTCTGCAACTAATTATAGAAAAGATACATACTGTGTGAAGTGACATAAGAAGAAGAGTAGTTTCACTGCTGAGTCTAAATAAAAAGAGTGCGTTTAACAATGTGATGCACAGCAGACTCTTACATGACATGAAGAAGAGAAAAGTTTCTAGACTGCTTCTCAAGTTTGTGAAGAACTTTCTGAGAAATCGATGCATCATGATCACAATTGATGATTACACGACAGCGAAATGCAACGTGAATGTTGACATATCATCAGACTCTTCACTATCATCAATATTATATCTGTTCTACAATGTGAACTTGTTAGAAGCATGTGACAACATCAAGCTGAGAACTAGCTTCACAGACTTCATGAATGATGTCAATATCTTAATATACGAAGAGTTTATGAAACGTAACTGCAAAGTTCTTAGTGAAATCTATGATAGATGCAAACAGTGATCAAAAACGTATGACATCAAATTCTCAATGACAAAGCATAAGCTGATTCACTTTATAAGAACTTCTAAATGATTCAATATGAAAGTTGATGTAAAGTTGATGAAACATCAGATTAACTTGAAATCAAATATCAGAGTCTTGAGAGTTCAACTGAACTTCAAACTAAGATAAGTGATTTACATGCATCATGTCAAAGCAAAACTAGTGATTAAACAAAAAATCATGCAGACAAACATTAAATTTACTTGAGACTCGTCAATGATGATGAGTAAGCAAATATACTTCGTGATGACACGTTCTCTGCTTAGTCACGAAGTCATCATATGATATACATCACAAAGAATAAAAGATCATCGAAAGAATCTGAACGTCAAGCTGAAATCAGTGCAAGAAAGAGCATTGTGACAAATCATTGATGTCTATCATGCAACATCAACAGAGACTTTACAGATGAAAATAAACACAACGTTAATAAATATTCACTTATGAAAGCTGATACAAAGATCGATAACAAACATGAACTCTCAAAAATCAGACGAAGTTATCAAGATGATAATACGTTGAATTCGTAACGACTTGACACTCAAAAGAGATCAAAAATCAAAGCTGTGCAAGACATCTTTACAGCTGAAGCAAAAGTGAATGAAAGAAATACTTGAATAAACGAAGATGAATCGAAGTCATCTTTACACAGCAATTCTTTGATCAGAGTCATTGAAGATAGTTATAGTTGCAAACAAGAAAATGTCAATAAGATAATACAATTTCAACACATTTGCATTGAAGTAAAAAGTTTACTCAAATGATAGTAACAGCAGAGACAATGTTACAGTGATAGCGATGAAAATGAACTGAGAGCTAAATAAGAGACTGAGAGAATCGACTTTAGTCATCACTCATCATGATGAGCTGAAAGAATTAGTCGCGAAAGCGAAACATTTCGCAGACGTAGCGACAGTGAATCAAGAGTGTCATGAAAAGATATACAAGATATACAATGACAGTCAGATCTTTCTGAAAATAGTGAAAGTCATGACATCAACAAAAAATCAAACACGTCTGTGATGAGTTCAGATTGCACATGAGACAATTTAATCTCAAGAAGTCACGCTGAAGTTACATTGAATGACAAAATATGTAAAAGTGCTTGAAAATGAAGTAGCAAACAAGATGACTGATGATGCACATAAGTTATCTTTATTGCTGATCAAGCATCAACGCACTGAAATAATGACATAACTGACACTCATACAGAAACAAATCAGACAGACATGAAGAATAGTCTGAAGAAAGAGATTCAACGCAGCTCATTTCTGATATTTGACATCAGAGATGATTCATCAGCATTTGCGTTTACACAGAAATCATGCAAAGTCTCACAGCGCACTATTGACACAGCTACGCACAAGAAAAATTAACTTCAATCAATTTTTACATGAGAGATGAGTACTTGATGTTACTACAACGACATGTAAGTGTGACAGAAATCAAATGTTGATCAAGCACATTCTATTAACATGTTCTAAATGAAAGATAGAACAAAAGATGATGCAATGCAAAGAAAACATCATGAACTTGAGAAAGTTTCTAGAAATCATGAGCGTGATAACAGCAATTATTCAAATGATACTCTTGACAAGCATACTGAATCAATTTCAGACTGTGACATCATCAAAGATTCAGATGAAAGAAAGAAAGAGTAGAGAAGAAACAAGCTCATAGAGTTCTCACATTGAGAACAGTTACAGTATAAAGCGCAAAGAAAAGCGATAGTAAATATGAAAAGAACACTATGCTAGCGCAGCGCTCGCTACATTATATAAAATCTCGCATAGACTCATAATGAGTGTTGAATTGAGTAAGAATTCAAAAAAAAAATTAACTTACTTGAAATAAATATTGATCATTTTACTGAATTTGATGAATTGATAGCAGTATCATGTGAAGTAAAATTCAACTTTCTTATTCTCAAAGATACTACAGATTGCGAGTTCTTTATCTTCAGCTTTCATGAAATTCATACTCATTCATCAGCTTCATCAAATCGATTATTTATAGAACTATACAAAAATCTGCTAGAAATGATAATCAAAATTCATAATTCAGAATTGATAGTCAATAAGTTATTTATCAATCTATCATTAATATTACAAGAATCAAAGATTAATCATTGATCAATAATTTAATAATAGTCAAATTTCTACATAATTCGCTGCTGAAAGACTTCTGTAACAGATATCATACTCAACATATTTTTCAAATTCATGAATTTTTATCAAATATGAATTGAATCTCTGCAATCATATATAAACAGAAATTATTGAATTTTCTCGCTGAACAAGAATTCAATGAAGTACAATGAAAATATCAAACATTGTCGAGAAATAAAGTACAGATGCAATATAGAAAGTCATATCAAAGCAATAAAGAAAGCAAACAATAAACACATGCAATGATTATGCTAGTAGAAAGATACTGTAAAACGTGTATGTCTCTGTCTCTATCTACAAGTCGCAATGACATTTATATGTACACTTGAAAAACGTCTTTCAACTTATTTATCATTGACTCAGATCTCGATCTCTTTCTTCTTACTAACTATCTCATGAGAATGATGCAAGCAGTCTTACAACATTCATTTCTCATTTAATTAATGATCATTTCTTGATCACTATAGAAAGAAACAAGAAGAAACAAGAAAGAGAACAGCAAGAAAACAATCTATTCATCAACGTTCAAGAAAACAGAAAGAATACAATTTATCATTAACGTTCAAGCAATTACTTTCAAACAGTTTCATTCATTGTCTTTCATCAACTTAATATCATTTTTAACGTAGTATAAATAGAATTTAGATTCATAGACTGCAATCTTTATTTCTTTCATTCTTTTATAAGTTTTTCTCATTTGATTCAATGCAACTGACAACGAGATTCATCTGTACATAATGCTGACTACGAATCTTTTGATTCTATTCTATGTTTGAATAGAAGTCAGAAGAGTCAAGAAATCTCAATTCGACGCAGTTCAAACGATGTTAAAACGTTGCGTGATCAGAAAAGTCATTATGCAGAGTTTTCACTCACACGACAACATTCTCTCTAACAGTCACAATCAATCTACGAAGAAGATTAATGACATGTCAATGTCAGTAAAAGATGAGAAGATACTACTAGTGAAAAAGACAATTCAGATGAAGAGTCTGCAAGTTGTGACTACAAGTGATCGAAGAATTTGCAATTTATTGACTGCATTGATATCGAAACATCTTCATCACATCAACAATGTCGTTAAGTAATTGATGAAAAGATATCAGATAGAATAATCATTAAAGTATTGAGAGTCGTGATTACAGTGCTTGAAGAAGTAGTGACTCGTTGATCACACTGATATATTGAGAGAACTTGAGTTCATCTTCTTTACTTGACGTCAAGTCATTCATTTATTCATGTGAAAAATTGAGAGTTCAAGAGAGTGATCAGAACACATTCTCTTTTATTGATTAAAATCAAACATCAAATGATTGCAATTGCATGTTTATACTAACAATTCATTCAATGTTTACGTGACACAAGTCAAATCAAAAGAAGAAAAGAATTATTTAATACAATCACACTCTATCTTTTCATCATGTGCATCTCTCTTTCATTACATATTTCTCTGCTCAATGAATGACAATCATTAAGTAAAAGAACACAGCTCTACATATGTTACAATCATGAGCATCACAAGTGCAAAGAAAATATCTTTCATCTTTGAATTGAGAATTGAATTGAAACATCATTGTATAGAATATCATTAATGAAGAGCAGAGCAAAGATGATGCATCATAGTCAAACAGCACAGATACTTTCATCAAGAGTTTACTTGAGCATTACGCGCTGAATAAAAGCTATAGATTCATTACTTGATAGCACAGTGTCAATCTTATTGTTTCGACTGCGTGAAGCAGTCGTATAAACAACGAGTGATTTTCTTTTTCAGAGAGTTTTGTTCACTTGATATAAATAGCATAGAGTTTCTCATGAGTTGAATCTAAATCAATGTCACAAGAATGTATGAATTACAATCACAATCAATCACAATCACAATCTGATTCAATGCAAATTTTCAATGAAATTCAACAAACTCTTTTACTTGCTTCAGATTTTGATCAAACAAAAGACTTCTTTCTTTCAACATCTTCATTGAATTTCAGCTTTAAAAATCTATCAGCATGTTTGAAGTTGAACATACTTCTTGAATTTTCATGATGACAAAATGACAAAATGATACTTTCTCTTATTTATCATTTTCTAGTTCAGAAGAGATCACATTGATGAATCTTTAATCTTGTAATACAATGATCATTTCATTCTTAATTTTACATTTTGCAATTTTCATGTTGACTTTATCTTTGAAGATCGCTGTGTGATAAATGAACATTGCAATGCATTGTTCATCAGATTTATCTTTATTGTCATGTGATTAATGTAACATTCAGAAACAAACACTGTCTGTGAAGTAAGATTGATTCACTCATTTCAGATCTGATCTTCATAAATCATTCTCATTGAACATTTTGAGTATTACTCAGTGAGTATACTCATTCATTACTAGATTTCGCTTGATCGCTTCTTTTCATCATTTTTTCATGCAAAGATGTAGATCAAGAATGAATTCATCATCTTTATTAATTAATTCATTTGCAAACATTGCTGTGCTCTGAATTTGACTTTGTTCTCTATCACTCATTAAATCATTGACATTCAGATTCACATGTCTTATGAGTTCTGAATCATTCTTGAAAGTAATTTTCATGAAATATGAAAAGATCAGAAGATTGATTTCATGATTCAATTGAAGAGTCATAGTAATGAGATAGTACATTATATTTTGATGTACTAATTATTGCAACGTGATGTACATAATCATTCTCAATCAGTCGTGATTTGTAAGATTTAAGTCATTTCTCTGATGTCATAAGTACATGTTTAGTTTCTCTTTTATCAAGACTTATGTATTGTCATTTAATATTCAATTAAACACATTTAATAACATTATTGCATCATTTTTCTTTCACTTCTGATACTTGATCTTTTCTATGAACATATTATGAATTAAAGATGTATCAATCTTGTAATTCTGTAACATATGCAATCATAGTTGAAATAGTTGTAGTGAGTCAATGAAGCGAAAGAAACGACTATCTTGATGAAATCAGTCTGCAAAAGTAACATTGATTTTCATCAAATTTAGTTGAAATCTATAGTCATATATGATATTTATATGATCAATATCATGATGTCAGATCATTAACTCAATTTAAAACATAAATCGTTGATGTTTTAAATAATTTTGATTCATTGAACCTGTTTTGCAGTTCAATAAATTAAGTCATCAATTTAATTATCATCATCTTAATTTAGTTTCAGCAATTTTGTTTTGATCATCTCAGTTGTATGCGCGAATCTTTGCAATCTTAAGTCATAAAACTATTGTTTAGTCTTGATTCTGCTCGATTCATATATATAAAAGTTGAGTTCTCATTCTTTTCTTTCACTCTTTGTCTTTCATCTTGTACATTATTTGATGTATTGTCTTGTATCTAGATTCTATCAAAGTAATAATAATAATATCAGTCTTTTATATTGATAGCATCTTTAATTTAGCTCAGTCTTTGACATTATGAAAGATTTACACTTTCTGCAATGTTTTCATACATTGAAATCTCATCTAATTACTC
>JAABUO010000404.1_pt1 | contig 89075 bp, 92 predicted proteins | sample 5559291 | NCBI WGS metagenome assembly JAABUO01 (sample SAMN10711878, study PRJNA513372) | rock metagenome | isolation source: Antarctica rocks | place: Antarctica: Victoria Land, Finger Mt sud
GGCCGGACCCTCGGCATCATCGGTATCGTGGTCGGGGCCCTCGGCCTCGCGGCGGGGGGCACGGCGCTGGCCGCATCCCGCCGCCGCCCCGCCGCGCACAGCTGACCTGTGCCGCCGGCACCGCGCACGTCCGTGCGCGGTGCCGGCGGCGACCGGGCACCTCGTACCGTGGCCGGCACGGTGGGCCGTGGTGTAACGGCAGCACGCAGGCCTTTGGTGCCTTGCAGTCCGGGTTCGAATCCTGGCGGCCCAGCACTCGCCGGTACGTTGGCCCGGTGCCCCTGGAGGACGTGCGGCCACCGGCGGACGTGCGGCCCGCGGCGGTCGTGGTCCTGGCGGCCGGCAGGGGCACCCGGATGCGCTCCGCCGTGCCCAAGGTGCTCTTCGAGGTCTGCGGCCGTTCACTGCTCGGGCACGTCCTGGCCGCCGCCAAGCCGCTCGACGCCCACCGCACGCTCGTCGTGGTCGGCCACGAGCGCGAGCAGGTCGCGGCCGAGCTCTTCCGCGTCGACCCGGAGGCGACGCCCGTCGTGCAGACCGACCAGCGCGGGACCGGCCACGCCGCCCGGCTCGCGCTCGAGGCCATCCAGGTGCTGCACCGTGACGGAGTCATCATCGTGCTGCCCGGCGACGCCCCGCTCCTGCGTACGCAGACGCTGCGCCTGCTGCTGCAGGCCCACTCTGCCGCAGGCGCTTCGGCCACGCTGCTCACGGCTGTCGTCGACGACCCGACGGGGTACGGCCGCGTCGTCCGCGGCACCGACGGGGGCGTGCGCGCGATCGTCGAGCACCGCGACGCCGACGCCACGACCCTCGACGTCCGTGAGGTCGCGACGGGCGTCTACGCCTTCGCCGCCGGGGTGCTGCTCGACCGCCTGCGCGCCCTCTCCACCGACAACGCCGCCGGCGAGGAGTACCTCACCGACGTCATCGCGGCGATGGTCGGGGACGGCGAGCAGGTCGGCGCACTCGCCGCAGCCGAGACGGCGGAGACCGCTGGCGTCAACGACCGCGTGCAGCTCGCGGCCGCCGGTGGTGTGCTGCGCACCCGGTTGCTGGAGGCACACATGCGCGCGGGTGTGACGGTCATCGACCCGTCGGCCACCTGGCTCGACGTCGACGTCGTATTGGAGCCGGACGTGGTCGTGCACCCGGGCACAACCCTGCGTGGGCGGACCACCGTGCAGCGAGGGGCGGTGGTCGGCCCGCACTCGACGCTGACCGACACGGTGGTGCGCCCCGGCGCCTCCGTCGTCGCGAGCACCTGCACGGGCGCCGAGGTGGGCGAGGGCGCATCGGTGGGTCCGTACTCCCACCTGCGGCCAGGCACGCGGCTCGGGCGGCGCACCAAGGTGGGGGCGTACGTCGAGACCAAGTCCCTCTCCCTCGGCGACGAGGCCAAGGTGCCGCACCTGTCCTACGTCGGTGACGCGACGGTCGGTGCGCGGGCCAACATCGGGGCCGGCACCATCACGGTGAACTACGACGGGGTGGCCAAGCACCGGACGGTCGTCGGCGACGATGCCCGGGTCGGCAGCAACACCAGCCTGGTTGCGCCGGTGACCGTGGGCGAGGGGGCCTACACCGGCGCGGACGCGGTGGTGCGCCACGACGTGCCCCCGGGGGCGCTGTCCTACAGCACCAACGAGCAGGTCGTCATCGATGGCTGGGTAGCCCGGAGGAGAGGGAGTCGACCGTGACGGGTCACCGCGAGGAGAGCCACAAGAACCTCATGCTGTTCTCGGGGCGCGCCTACCCCGAGCTGACGGCGGAGATCGGCGTCGCGCTCGGCGTCGAGCCGGTGCCGACCGAGGCCTACGACTTCGCCAACGGCGAGATCTTCGTGCGCTTCGAGGAGAGCGTGCGGGGGTGCGATGCCTTCGTCGTGCAGTCGATGACCGCACCCATCAACCAGTGGCTGATGGAGCAGCTGATCATGGTCGACACGCTCAAGCGGGCGAGCGCCAAGCGCATCACCGTGGTCGTGCCGTTCTACCCGTACGCCCGCCAGGACAAGAAGCACCGCGGCCGGGAGCCGATCAGCGCGCGGCTCGTCGCGGACATGTACAAGGTGGCCGGCGCGGACCGCATCATGGCGGTCGACCTGCACACCAGCCAGATCCAGGGCTTCTTCGACGGCCCGGTCGACCACCTCTTCGGGCTGCCGATCCTCGCCGACTACCTCAGCCGGCGCGTCGACGTGACGGAGTCCGTCGTCGTCTCCCCGGACTCGGGCCGGGTGCGGGTCGCCGAGCGGCTCACCGACCGGCTGCGCATCCCGTCCCCGCTAGCCTTCATCCACAAGCGGCGGGATGCGCTGCGGCCCAACACGATCGCCAGCGCCGATGTCGTCGGCGAGGTCGAGGGCCGGACGTGCATCGTGGTGGATGACCTCATCGACACAGCCGGCACCATCGTCAAGGCGACCGAGGCGCTGCTCGAGGCCGGCGCCCGCGAGGTGATCGTCGCGGCGACGCACGCGGTGCTCTCCGGGCCGGCCGTCGACCGGCTCAAGAACGCACCGATCGCCGAGGTCGTCACGACCAACACGCTGCCCATCGGCCCTGACCGCCTCTTCGACAAGCTCACCGTGCTGTCCATCGCGCCGCTGATCGCCGATGCGATCCGCGCGGTCTTCACCGACGGGTCGGTGACCTCGCTCTTCGACGGGGCGGCCTGAGCGGGCAGCGGCTCTCTGGCCGCACCGCCCAGGAGCCCACCGGCACGGGGCGCCACCGTCGCGCCGGTAGGCTGGGGCTCGCTTCCCCGACCCCGGTGAGCAACGACCCCGGCCAGCGCCCGGGTGCGTCCGTCCCAGGTCGGCGGCACGTCTGCCGCCCGCCCGACCGTGCAGGAGCCCCGACATGGCCGAGTTCAGCCTCGCCGCTGCCCCCCGTACCGACTTCGGCAAGGGGGCTGCGCGTCGCGTGCGCCGCGCCGGCCAGGTCCCCGTCGTGCTCTACGGCCACGGGGAGGACCCCCAGCACTACAGCGTGCCCGGCCACGAGCTGATGCTCGCGCTGCGTCGCGGCGGGCTCAACGCGCTGATCCGCCTCGAGGTCGAGGGCGGCCAGACCCGCCTGGCGCTCACCCGTGCGGTGCAGCGCGACCCGATCAAGGGCTTCTTCGAGCACGTCGACCTGCTGACCGTCATCCGTGGCGAGAAGGTCACGGTCGACATCCCGCTGCACATCGTCGGTGACACCGCCCCTGACACCCTCCCGGACGTGCAGATGAACTCGCTCTCGGTCGAGGCGGAGGCCACCCACGTACCGGACGGTATCGACGTCGACGTGACCGGGATGGGCGGTGGCGAGTCGATCCTGGCCAGCCAGGTGCGGCTGCCGGAGGGGGCGACGCTCGCCGCCGACCCCGACCAGCTGGTCCTGTCGATCGTGGGTACGCCGACCGCCGCCGAGCTCGACGCCGAGCTGGCCGACGCTGAGGCCGAGGTGGGCATCGTCCACGACGCGACGGACGCCGAGGTCGCCGACGCCGAGGCCCAGGCGGCGGCCGAGGGCGGGGCGGGCGACGGCGGGGCCGGCCAGGCCGACGCCGCCGGCGCGACGGAGACCGTCGGCAGCTAGCCGCCACCCGCAGGAGCGCGCGCCGCCGTGGTGGACAGCCCTTGGCTTGTCGTGGGCCTCGGCAACCCCGGGGAGCGGTACGCCGCCACCCGGCACAACGCCGGCGCCATGGTGCTCGAGGTGCTGGCCGGTCGTGTCGGTGGGCGCCTCGCCGCGGCGCGGGGTCGGCGCGCGAGCACGGTGGAGGGGCGCCTCGCCGGGCAGCGCGTGACGCTGGCGGTCCCGTCGTCGTACATGAACGAGTCGGGGGGGCCGGTCAAGGGGCTGCTCGACTACTACAAGGTCGGGGCCGAGCGGCTGGTGGTCGTGCACGACGAGCTCGACCTGCCCTTCGGCCGGGTGCGACTCAAGCGCGGTGGCAGCGCCGGCGGCCACAACGGGCTGCGCTCCATCGACAAGAGCACCGGTACGCCGGACTACCTCCGCGTGCGCGTCGGCGTCGACCGGCCGCCGGGCCCCGCTGACCCCGACTACGTGCTCAAGGGGTTCAAGCCGAACGAGCGCAAGGAGCTGCCGCTCGTCCTCGAGGACGCCGCGGACGCGGTGGAGGATCTGCTCACCTCGACGCTCGAGGCGGCCCAGCAGCGCTGGCACGCCCCGCCGTCCTGACCGTTGTGCGTGATCGCCGCCCGACCGCAGGTCGGCGGACGATCACGCACAACGGATGGCGGGCGGACGTCAGGACACGCGGGCGTCGTCCTCCCGAGGCAGCAGCAGCATCGTGGTCTCCGCGGGCGGCTCCGCACCGTCGGGGTCCGACGGGAGGGCGCGCTCGGTGAGGTCGATCTCGACCGGTGCCACCGGCTGGGCCGCGACCGGTGCCGCCAGGGCATCCGCGACCGCCTCGAGCGCCGCGGCCGGGATCGCGGTGGTCTCCCCGCTCGAGCCCGACACCGCCTCGTCGGACGCGCCGGCGAGCAGCGCACGCAGCGCGGCGAGCTGGCGCAAGACGTCGTCGCGACGTGCCTGCTGCTGGTCGGCCTGCTGGCGCAGCGCGACGACCTGCTCCTCGGTCAGCGCGACGGTACGGGCGTGCTCGTCGCGCGCGGCCTGGACGATCGCCGCCGCCTCGGCGCTGGCCGCGGTCACGGTCCCGGTGGCCTCGGCGGACGCGCGCGCCCGTCCGTCCGCCAGCTCGGCGGCGGCGGCCGCACGGTCGCTGCGGGCCTGCGCGACCAGCTGCTCGGCGACGTCCCGGCCGTCGGCGAGCAGCGCGCGCACCGCGTCACCGAGCCGCTCGGGCAGGTCGTGCGGGACCGGCCCATCGCCGACCACCACGGTCGCACCGGTCGTCGCGCTGCCGGTGGCGAGCACCTCGCGCGCGGCCTCGAGCTGGGCGAGGGCCGACTCGGCCCGCACCGCGCGCTCCTGCGCCTCGTCGGCGTAGGCGAGGACGGTCGTGACGTACTCATCGACCTGGTCGCGGTCGTAGCCGCGCATCGCCGTGGCGAACGCCGGGCCGGTCTCCTCGAGCTGCATCGTGCCTCCTGGCAGGGGGGTCGGGTGGGGGAGGTGCACAGGGTCAGGGGCGCACGGGGCTGGGCAGTCGGGGTGCGCCGGCGGGGACCACGACCTGCAGCACGTCGATGCGATCCGCACCGGAACCGATCGTGGTGAGCGGGCGGCCGTAGCGGATCGCCGCCCGGAGCTCCTGCAGCCCCTGTGGCAGCTGGGCCAGCGCCGCCCGCATGACCGGAGTCTCGACGACGTAGTCGATGTCGCGGTAGCCGTCGGGCAGGCTGCGGGCGACCGATGGGTCGAGGTTGTTGGTGAAGTCGGTCTTGTAGAACCAGATGACCCCGAGATGCGGGTTGAAGCCGCGCTGCACGAGGTCGACCCACATGGTGTCGTCGACGAGGACGCGCGCGGAGTGCGGCACGTGCGCGCCGACCCACTGCTCCGCCGCCACCTCGGTCGAGGTCGCCGACTGCTGGCCCAGGCCACGGTCGCCGCTGGCCCACGACGGACCGGCGACCAGCGCGAGCATCAGCACCACAGCTCCGGCCAGCGCGGCCGTCACCCCGGCCGGGACGAGCCGGTGGTGACGCCCGAGCGCCTGCCAGCTGCCGTCCCCCGTCCGCACCGCCGCCGGCAGCACGAGCGCGCGGCTGGTCCTGGGGTCGGTGCCGAGGGTGGCGGTGGTGGCCCGGGCGGCGACCCGGCGGGCGGCGAGGTCGGCCAGCCCGGCGACGACCAGGGCGCCGAAGGGCAGCAGCGCCACGACAAAGGCGTCCGGCAGGTACCCAGGGCGCAGCGACACGACGACGGGTACGAGGACCGCGAGCCCCACCGGGCGCAGCCGCCGGACGGCCACCGCGAGCGGGCTGAGCACGACGCCGGCGACGAGGAGGTACGGGTCGGTGTGCAGCCAACGGCCGACGAGCGCCGCGCTCCCGCTCGAGGAGTCCAGCGGGCTCCCCGTCGAGGGTCGGGTGAAGAGCTGGAAGCGCAGCGCGTCGACCAGGCTCACGTGGTCGGCGCCGGGCAGGAGCTCACCGCGCAGCACGGCGAAGAGGGGGTAGAGCGCGAGCACCAGCAGCGTCGTGGCAGCGAAGGCGGCGACGCAGAAGGGCCGCGTCTTCCCGGCCGAACGGGCATGCACGGCGTAGGCCACGGCCGGTGCGGAGAGCAGGAAGGTCTCCTTGGTGAGCACCGCTGCGGCGAGGCACAGCCCGGCGCCGGCGAAGGCCCACAGGTGCCGCCGTGGGCTCAGCGCGAGCACCAGCGCACCGAGCAGGAAGAGCACTGCGATGTTGTCGAGGTAGACCATCCGCGCGTAGGACAGCGCGAGCGGGGAGAGCGCCCAGGCCACCACGGCCAGCGCAGCCGCCCACCGCCGCAGCCCCAGCCGGCGGCCGAGCAGATAGATGAGCAGCCCGCAGCCGATGGCAACCGCGACCATCATCTCGCGCCCGCCGATGACGGATGTGGCGGGGTGGAAGAGGTGCCCGAAAGTGACGTTCCACAGCGCCATGAGCATCCAGCCGAGCGGGGGGTGGTCGTACCAGTAGGTGTAGTGCGCGAGCGTGCCCTCGTGGACGAGCGCCCAGGCCTGGGCGGTGTAGGTGCCCTCGTCATCGCCGTACGACGGGCCGGCCGCGAGGCCGGCGGCGTGCGTGACGCCCACCAGCACGCCCAGCGGCAGCAGCAGGGCGAGGTCGAGCCGCCGGCCGGCGCGGCGCGGTCGGGGCGCACGGGTCCTGGTCGGGGCCACCGGCGGCCGTGCCGTGGGGAGCGCGGCGACGGGCCGCTCGAGCAGGGCGGTCATACGAGCTCCTCGGTCCGGGTGGCGGCGGCGATCGGGGCGAGGCGGGTGGCGGCGGGCAGCTCCGGCAGGAGCGGCTCCTCGGTGGTGGCGGCGTCCGGCAGGCGGTGCGCGCCGACGTGCTCGGTCTTCTCCCAGCCGGTCTCTCCACGCGACTCGCGCCACACCGCGCGGACCGCAGCGGCCGCGAGGATCAGCTGGTAGGGGATGGTGCCAAGGACGAGCGCGATGTGGTGGCGCAACCGGGGCCGTACGTAGTAGATGCGACCGAACTCACGCAGTGCGACGACGTCGAAGACGACGGCCATGATGGTCGGGATGGCCGGTAGGAAGCTGAGCACGGCGATGCCGATCGGCACCTTGGCGAGCAGCGCGCAGGCGATGCTGAGCACCACCGCAACGCCGGTGAAGGCCTGCAGGAAGGGGCTGGCCAGGGTGAAGCGGGCGAGCATCCGCTGGCGTCGCGGCAGGTCGCGCCACTCGCGCTTGCGGAGCACCTGCAGGAAGCCCTGGTTCCACCGGGTCCGCTGCTTGAGCAGGCTGGTGACGGTGTCCGGTGTCTCCTCCCGGGTGACCAGGTGCGGGTCGTAGCAGACCTCGACCCGGCAGCCACGGGCCGACAGCCGCACACCCAGGTCGCAGTCCTCGGCCAGGCAGTCGCTGTCCCACCCGCCGACCTCGCGCAGCAGCGCGGTACGGACGAAGACCGTGTTGCCCCCGAGCGGGATGAAGCTGTGCTGGGCGTGCAGGTGCAGCCGCGAGCGGAACCAGTAGAAGTACTCGAGGCAGTTGCGCAGCGCGTACCAGCTGCTGGCGAAGTTCATCAGCTGGACGCCGCCCTGCACGACGTCGGCGCCGGTGGAGCGGAAGGACGCGTCCACCCGGCGCAGGAGGCGCAGGTCGACCTCGTCCTCGGCGTCGAAGACCCCGACCACGGCGCCGCGGCAGTGCGGCAGGGCGGTGTTCATCGCGGCGGGCTTGTTCTTGGGCCAGCTGTGGTCGACGACCACGCGCACCATGTCGGGGGCGTCCGCGGCCACCCGCTCAGCGACCTCGCGGGTCGGTTCGTCGTCGTGGCCGACGATGGCGATGATCTCGAAGCTGGGGTGGTCGAGGCGCAGCAGCCGGCGCAGCGTCGCGTCGAGCACCGCCTGCTCGTGCCGCGCGGGGACCAGCAGGCTGAAGCTGAGCTCGGGAGCCGCGCCACCCGCGGTGAAGCCGACGCTGGCGAGCGTCGCGGGGGTGCGCCAGGCGTGCAGCTGCCACCACAGGGTGACCACCGCCAGCCCCGTCATGAGCAGCGAGATCCCCGACACCAGCACGACGAGCGCCCAGCCACCGACGGACATGCCACCCCTTCCAGCGGACGCGACGCGGCCCGCTCGGGCGGCCCACACCTGAGGAGACGGCTGGCGCCCCCTGTCCGTTTCCACCCTTCTGCGTGTCGAGCGCCACACGGTCGCGGTGTTTCGCGCGCCGCCGGGGGACGCACAGTGACGTGATGCGGTGGCCGGTGCGGCTGCTCGTCGCGGGGTGCGCGCTCGGCCTCGCAGCGTGCGGCTCCAGCTCGAGCCCCCGCTCGGCCCCGGTGGTCCGCGACACGGCGGATGCCGCGGCGGTCCGCGCGGCGACCGGGTTCCTGCACACGTACGTCGACCCCGACGGCCGGGTGGTGCGCCGCGATCAGGGCGGCGACACGGTCAGCGAGGGTCAGGCCTACGCGTTGCTGATGGCGGTGGCCGTCGGCGACCAGGCGACCTTCGACCGGGTGTGGGGCTGGACCCGTGCCAACCTGCAGCAGCCGGACGGCCTGCTGGCCTACCACTGGGCGGCCGGCACGGTGGCGGACACCACCCCCGCCGCCGACGCCGACAGCCAGGCCGCGTGGGCGCTGTCGTTGGCCGGCACGCGCTTCCACTCCGGCGACGACACCGCGGCCGCTCGCGAGCTCGCCGTCTCGGTCGCCGACCTCGAGATCGGGTACGCCGACGACGGCGGCCCACTGCTGGCCGCGTACCCCGACGGTCGTGGTGCCACCGGTCAGCCGGCCGTCGCCGAGCCGGGTTACTGGGCCCCGCCAGCCGCGCAGGCGCTTGCCAGCCTCACCGGGGACAGCCGGTGGGGGGGGCTGACCGCCAGCGAGGACCGGCTGCTCACCACGTTGACGCGTACGGGGGCCGTGCTGCCCGCCGACTGGATCACCGTCGGGGCCGGGACCGCACCGACGGCCGTCAAGGCGCCCTCGGGGGGCGCGAGCCCGCGCTCCGCCCTCGACGGTCAGCGCGCGCTGGTGTGGGCGGCGCTCGACCCCGCCGCGCGCTCCCTGGATGCGGCGTGGTGGCGGCGCATCAGCAAGACGGCGGATGCCGCGCCGCTGGCCCGTCGGCTCGACGGCCGACCGCTGGTCCGCGATGCCAGCCCGCTCTCCGCGGTCGCGGCGGCCGCGGCGGCCAGGTCAGCCGGCGACCAGGGGTCGGCCACCCGACTGCTCGGCACGGCGGACATGCTGGCCGCGCGGTACCCCACCTACTACGGAGCGGCGTGGGACGCCCTGGGCCGGATCCTGCTCACGACCGATCGGCTGACCGGGTGAGCGGCGCCCTTCCGACGCCCACGCCCGGTTAACGTGCCACCGTGCGGTACCGGCTCGGCGCGCTCCTGGGCAGCGGAGGCACGGCCGACGTCTTCCGCGCCGACGACCTCCTGCTCGGGGTGCCGGTCGCCATCAAGATCTTCCGCCACGACCCGCTGGACCCCGGCACCGTGGCCCGCCAGCGCGACGAGGCGACCGTGCTGGCCGGTCTCTCCCACCCGGGGCTGGTGGCCGTCCTCGACGCCGAGCTGCCCGCCGACGGGTTACCCGGGCGCCTCGTCCTGGAGCTCGTGGACGGCCTGTCCCTCGCCGCCACGCTGCGGGAACGCGCGCCGCTCGCGCCGGCGGAGCTGGGGCCCGTGCTGCGCCAGGTCGCAGCGGCGCTGGCCTACCTGCACGTGCGAGGGATCGTGCACCGCGACGTCAAGCCGGGCAACGTCCTGCTGGGCCGCGACGGCAGCGCCAAGCTCAGCGACTTCGGCATCGCGCGGTGGAGCCAGCGCGCGCAGCGGACCGGCACCGGGATGACCGTCGGTACGGCTGCCTACCTCAGCCCCGAGCAGGTCCTGGGCAAGCCCGTCTCCGTCTCGAGCGACGTCTATACGCTCGGCCTGACCGCGCTCGAGGCGCTGACCGGGGAGCGGGCCTACGGCGGGCCGCCGATCGAGGCGGCGCTCGCGCGCCTGCACAACCCCCCGGAGCCCCCTGAGCACCTGCCGGCACCGTGGCGGGCGCTGTTCAGGTCGATGACCGCCCTCGACACCCGGCGCAGCGGCCGTCCGCCGCCGCGGTCGTCGACGCGCTGGACCCCGTGACGGGTGACGTCAGCGCGCCGGCCCTCCGCCAGCCGCCACTCGTGGAGCCCCCCTGCCGGAGCAGGCCGCTGCCGGGTTGGCGGCCGCGGTTGGTCGGCGTCGCTCCCGGGTCGGCCGCGCACTGGTCGGCGCGGCCGCGGTCAGCGTCACGGCGCTGGCCCTCGTCGCAGGCGTCGGCGGTCCACCGGCCCGCACACCGGAGGCGGCAGCTGCTGTCGGCTCGCCAGCGGTCGACGGTGCGGCGGCCGGCCAGCGACGACGGCGCCGCGCTCGTCGGTCGCCTGGTCGCCGGCGCCGTCACGCCGATGATGCTCGTCGGCGAGCGGCTGCGGCCCCTGCTCCTGCCACGGCGGCGGTGACGACCGCGGCGGGCGGCCGGCCAGCGACGACGGCGCAGCGAGGCGCTCCGGCGTCCAGGCCCAGCGCCCGCGGCTCCTCGAGGGCCAGCGGGCGGGCGCAGACGCCGCCCACGGTGCAGGCGTCGCCGACGATCGCCCCGGCACCGACGAAGACCAGCGGACCGATCAGGACCTCTGCGCCGGCCACGGCCGCGCCCCCAGCGAAGGTGCCTGCGCCGGCGAAGACCGCTGCGCGGAAGGCCCCCACGCCGCGCCGGTCGAAGGGCCCCGGTCACCGGCACTCACCGACGCTCACCGCCGTGAGGTCACGCCGCCGGGATGTGGCGGCCGCGCGGCGCTCGCCGCGGCTCTCCGGCCGGCGGCCCCCGACGCTCAGCGGCGGGTGCTTCCGCTCGGGATCGCGGTGCCCTCGGAGGGGGACTCGGCGCCCGAGCCGACCGCCTCCCCGCCGGGGCCCGAAGGCAGGCGCGGGGTCGGCGCCAGCGGCGTCACTGCCATGGCGTGCTTCACCCTTTTCTTCGTCGGCTTCGGCTTCGGCTTCGGCGGTCTGGCGGTCTTGGTCGGCCCGCCGGTCCCGGTCCCGGTGGTGGCCGTGGGGAGGGGAGCCGTCGCCGCCTTGGTGCTCGCCTCCCCCGCGCTCGGGGTGGCGGTGCTGGAGCTCGCGGACGTGCTCGCGGACGAGGTGGCGCTCGGCCGCGGGGTGGCGGTGGGCTGAGACGTGGCGGTGGGCTGAGACGTCGCGGTGGGGCGGGACGTCGCGGTGGGGCGGGGCGTCGTGGTGGGGGGGGGCGTCGTGGTGGGGCTGGGGCGTGGCGTCGCGGTCGGCCGCAGGGTGCCCGTCCGCGCTGCGGTCTGCGCCGGTGAGGGTGGGGTGCCGCCGACTGGCGCGCTCGGGGCGCCGGGGCTCGGACCGGTGATGCCCAGCTGCGCGCAGAAGGCGCCGATGCCGACGGTGCCACCGGCCAGCTGGGCCAGCTCCCGCTCGCCCTCCGAGGCGGGCAGGAGGGCGTCGGTGACGAAGCTCGTGCACAGGGTCCGGACCGCGCTCGGCTGCAGGCTCGGCTCTCCGACGGAGCCGCCACTGCCCGGCGCCGCCGGGCCGGACGCACGCGACGAGGCACCCGGTGAGGAGGGGCCGGCGCCTGCTGTCGACCGGGACGGCGCGGGGGCGCCCCCGGTGCCGGTGCGGTGGCCCGGAGGAGCAGGGGCAGGGGCGCCGATCAGGTGGTGGGCGAGCCGCTGCACCGCGGCGGGCAGTGAGGTCGTGTAAGCGGCGGCCGCCAGGCCCCCGAGCGGCAGGGCGATCGCGCCGGCGACGAGCGCAGTGAGCCGCGCCGAGACGGCCGTCGCCCTGGCACCCCGGCGCCCTGGAGAGGGGGACGCGGCGGTGCGGTCCGCGGAGCGGAAGGCGACGCTCAGACCGGGCGGCAGCCCACGTAGCGCCTGGTCGGCGGCGGAGGTCCGCGTCGCCACGGCCAGGTCGCCGAGGCGCTGCCAGCCCGCGGGCGCCTCGGCGGGCAGGGCACCTCCGGCGAGCACCTGGTCGGCGAAGAAGACATCGCTGCCCCGAGCGCGATCTCCTCCCCGTCCTGGCACGCCATGCGCAACGAATCGGCCGCCCACCCCGTTACCCCCCTCCCACGGGCGGGGCCGTGCCCTCGGTGCGGCCGGCTGCGTCGGCGGCGTCGTCGGTCGGTGCCGGCAGGGCCTCGAGCCGCTGGGCGAGGCGCCGCAGACCGCGGTGCGCCGCCACCCGCACCGCCCCCGGCTTGCGGCCCGTCAGCTGCGCCACGGTCGGGACGTCGAGGCCGGCCACCACCCGCAACGTGACGATCTCGGCCTCGTGGCTGGGCAGGCCGGCGACGAGCCGCATGAGCTCCTCGGCCGCCGACGCGTCCACCACCTGGGTCGCGACGTCGGTGTCGGCGGCGGGCGAGAGCTCGGCGATGTCAGCGGAGTAGGCGACGGGCCTGCGCTTCTCGTACCGCACGTGGTCGATGACCTTGTTGCGGGCGATGGTGAAGACCCACGAGCGCAGCTGCGCGCCGCCGCCCTCGAACCCGGGCAGGTGCCGGGCCACCTCCAGCCACGTCTCCGAGGCGGCGTCGTCGCCGTAGCCGGGGTGCTGCAGGCGCAGGTAGCGGACCAGTCGCGGCTGCAGCTCGCGGTAGATGGCGGCAAAGGCGTCCTCGTCGCCCGCGACCGCGCGAGCGACGGCGTCATCGAGGACGTCCTCCGCGGCGGCCACGCGTCCCCTCCCGCATCGGTCGTTCCGGCCCGGTCGTGGGACGTCGTCGGACGCCCGGTAACGCGGTGTGCGCGCGTGCCGTTCCGGCAGCGACCTGTCTACCAACGCAGCGCGATCGTAAGGGAGTGAATGCGCATGGGCATCGGAGCCGGCGTCCTCATCGCCGCCATCGGGGCAGTCCTGGCCTTCGCGGTCAAAGCCAGCATCTCGGGCGTCGACATCAAGACCATCGGTGTCATCCTGCTGATCGCCGGGATCATCATCGCCGTCGTGGACGGCGCCTACTTCCTCCCCCGCCGCCGTCGCACGACCTACGTCGACGGGGCCGTCGCGCCTCGGACGACCACCGTCGTGGACGACCGCTACTGATCATGCGCTCCTGGCGGCCGACGGGGCTGAGCCGGCTCGACGAGCCCGCCGGTCCCGCCGCCCCCGGCGCCGAGCTGCTCTGCGGGCGCTGCGGCGCCCTGCTCGCCGTCGGGCCGGCCACCTGGACCCCCGCGCTCGTCGTGGCGGGGGAGCAGGGCGGCTGGTACGTCGAGTGCCTCGTCTGCGAGGCCCGTACCGAGCCTCGTACGCCGGTCCCGCTCCCTCGTCGGCGGCCCGCCGACGACCCGCGCTGACCGGCCCGACCTCACACCGGTACGAACCCGTTCTCGTACCCGACCACTTCCTGCACGTCTCCCCTCGTCCCTGGAGGAACCATGGGCATCGTCCTGCTCGTCCTGCTGCTCGCCCTCGTGCTCGGCGGCCTCGGCTTCGCCGTCCATGCGCTGTGGATCCTCGCGGTGGTCTTCGCCGTCGTGTGGGTCGCCGGCTTCGCCTTCCGCTCCGGCGAGAGCTCGCGCTGGTACCGCTGGTAGCCCGCGGGCGGTGCGGTCCGCCGGCGGCCGGCCGGACCCGGCGGGCGGCCGCCCGTAGGCTGAGGCGGTGCTGCGTGGCACTTCGCAGCCCTGACGGCAGGTCTGACGGCAGCCCTCACGGAAGGCCCCTCCTTGCCCCTGTCCGGTCTGCTCGCGGCCGTCCTGGCGGACCCTGCGCTGTCGGCGGCGGCCGACTCGGCCGGCAAGGGCGGTGACCTGACCGCACCGCCGGCGTTGCGGGCCTTCGCCCTCGCGGGCATGGCCGCGCACGACCAGAGCCCGGTGCTCGCGGTGACCGCGACGCAGCGGGAGACCGACGAGCTGGTCGAGGCGCTCGGCGCCCTGCTGGCAGGCGGGCCGGCGAGCGTGGCCGAGCTGCCGGCCTGGGAGACGCTGCCGCACGAGCGCCTCTCCCCCCGTGCCGACACGATCGGGCGCCGGGTCTCGGTGCTGCGGCGCGTCGTGCACCCCGGCGCCGAGGGCAGCACGCCGCTGGCGGTCGTCGTCACCCCGGTGCGCTCGTTGCTGCAGCCGCTGGTCGCCGGCATCGCGGACATCGAGCCGGTGACCGCGCGGGTCGGCGACGAGCTCGACGGCGGCCTCGACGCCCTGGTCGACCGGCTGGTCAGCCTCGCCTACTCCCGCGTCGACCTGGTGGAGAAGCGCGGTCAGCTGGCGGTGCGCGGCGGCATCGTCGACGTCTTCCCGCCCACCGAGCAGCACCCGGTCCGGATCGAGCTCTTCGGCGACGAGGTGGACAGCGTCCGCGCCTTCGCGGTCAGCGACCAGCGCTCGCTGCCGGCCGAGGAGGCGCCCGCCCAGCTCGTCGCGCCGGCCTGCCGGGAGATGCTGCTGACCCCGGCGGTCCGCGCCCGCGCCAAGGAGCTGCTGGCCACCCACCCGGCCCTGACCGACGTGCTCGACCCCATCGCCAGCGGGGTGGCCATCGAGGGACTGGAGGCGCTGACCCCAGTGCTCGCCGACGGCCTTGAGCTGCTCACCGACGTGCTGCCGGAGGGGGCGCGGGTCGTGCTCTGCGACCCCGAGAAGGTCCGCGCCCGCGCGCACGACCTGGTCGCCACGAGCGAGGAGTTCCTGGCCGCCTCGTGGGCCACCGCGGCCGAGGGAGGGCGGGCGCCGCTCGACCTCGGGGCGTCGTCGTACCGCGGGCTGGGTGAGGTCAGGGAGCACGCGCTGGAGACCGCGCGGCGCTGGTGGACCATCAGCCCCTTCGACTCCGGGGACGCCGAAGCGCCTGCGGGGGAGCGGGTCGCGGCCGCCCGACCGGTCGACCGCTACCGCGGGGACGTCGCTGCTGCCCTCGGGGAGGTGCGTCGCCGGGTCGATGAGGGGTGGGCCGTCGTCCTCACCACCGAGGGCCACGGCAGCGCCGAGCGGCTGGTGCAGTCCCTGCGCGAGGCCGAGCTGCCCGCGCGCCTCACCGAGCGCCTCGACGGTGCGCCGCAGGCCCGTACCGCGACCGTGACGTGCGCGTCGCTGTCCGCCGGCTTCGCCATGCCGGGGCAGCGTCTGCTGCTGCTCACCGAGACCGACCTCGCCGGCGCGAAGGGAGTGCAGCGCGACAAGCCCAAGCTGCCGTCGCGCCGCCGTTCTGCCGTCGACCCGCTGTCGCTCACGCCCGGAGACTTCGTCGTGCACGACAAGCACGGGGTCGGGCGCTTCGTGGAGATGACGTCGCGCACGGCCAACGGCGCGACCCGGGAGTACCTCGTCCTGGAGTACGCGAGCAGCAAGCGCGGCCAACCGGGTGACCGGCTCTTCCTGCCCACCGACCAGCTCGACCAGCTCTCCCGCTACAGCGGTGGCGACGCGCCGAGCCTGCACAAGCTCGGCGGCAGCGACTGGGCCAAGGCCAAGGGCCGCGCGCGCAAGGCGGTCAGGGAGATCGCGGGTGAGCTGATCCGCCTGTACGCCGCACGCCAGGCCGCGCCCGGGCACGCCTTCGGCCCCGACACGCCGTGGCAGGGCGAGCTCGAGGATGCCTTCATGTACGTCGAGACGCCCGACCAGCGCGCCGCCATCGACGAGGTCAAGGGCGACATGGAGCGCCGCGTCCCGATGGACCGGGTCATCTGCGGCGATGTCGGTTACGGCAAGACCGAGATCGCCGTCCGTGCCGTCTTCAAGTGCGTCATGGACGGCAAGCAGGCGGTCGTGCTCTGCCCCACGACCCTCCTCGCGCAGCAGCACCTGCAGACCTTCCGGGAGCGGTACGCACAGTTCCCCGTCCGCGTCGAGGGCCTGTCGCGCTTCACCCCCGACAAGGAGGCGAAGAAGGTCATCACCGGCCTGGCCGACGGCGAGGTCGACGTCGTGATCGGCACCCACCGGCTCTTCAGCCCCGGGGTGTCGTACAAGGACGTCGGGTTGGTCGTGGTCGACGAGGAGCAGCGATTCGGCGTCGAGCACAAGGAGCAGCTGAAGAAGATCAGGACCAACGTGGACGTGCTGACGATGAGCGCGACCCCGATCCCGCGCACCCTCGAGATGAGCATCACGGGCATCCGCGAGCTCTCCACCATCGACACCCCGCCGGAGGAGCGTCACCCGGTGCTCACCTACGTCGGCGTGCAGGACGACCGGCAGGTCGGTGCGGCGATCCGCCGCGAGCTGCTGCGCGACGGGCAGATCTTCTACCTCTCCAACCGGGTGGAGTCGATCGACCGCACGGCCGCCCGGCTGCGCGAGAGCGTGCCCGAGGCGCGCATCGCCGTGGCGCACGGGCAGATGGGGGAGGCGGCGCTCGAGCAGGTGATGCTCGCCTTCTGGGAGCGCGAGATCGACGTGCTCGTCTGCACGACCATCGTCGAGAGCGGGCTCGACGTGAACAACGCCAACACGCTCATCGTCGAGCGGGCGGACGCGCTCGGGCTCTCGCAGCTGCACCAGATCCGCGGCCGGGTCGGGCGAGGGCGCGAGCGCGCCTACGCCTACTTCCTCTACCCGCCGGACAAGCCGCTGACGGAGACGGCGCACGACCGGCTGGCCACCATCGCGCAGAACACCGAGCTGGGTTCGGGCATGGCCGTGGCGCTGAAGGACCTCGAGATCCGCGGCGCCGGCAACCTGCTCGGCGGCGAGCAGAGCGGGCACATCGCGGCGGTCGGCTTCGACCTCTACATCAGGCTGGTCGGCGAGGCGGTGTCGGAGTTCAAGGGCGAGCCGCAGGTGGAGACCGAGGAGATCAAGGTCGAGCTGCCGGTCGACGCGCACCTGCCGCACGACTACGTGCCCAGCGAGCGGCTGCGGCTGGCCGCCTACCGACGCCTCGCGGCCGCCGAGACCGACGAGGAGGTCGATGCCGTGCGCGCCGAGCTGCTCGACCGGTACGGCGCCCCTCCGCACCAGGTCCTCTCTCTGCTCGAGGTGGCCCGGCTGCGGGTCCTGCTGCGGCGCAGCGGGTTGCGCGAGGCCGTGCTCGGCGGCAAGGTGCTGCGGCTCGGGCCGGTGGACATGCTCGACTCGCAGGTCCTCCGGTTGCAGCGCCTGGCCAAGGGTTCCGTCGTCAAACCGGCCTCGCGGCTCGCGACCGTGCCGGTGCCGACCGACGGCGGCCGGATCGGTGCGCAGGCGCTGACCGGCGACGCCCTGCTCGCGTGGGTCACCGACCTCATCGGCCAGGTGTGGCAGCCGGCTGCGGCGTGACTGGCTAGGGCTGGCGGCCGAGGAAGCCGAGGAAGCGGTCGAGCACGGGCGCCGACGCCGACACCTCGATGCGGTCGCCGAAGGGCTTGCCCGGACCGCGGTACTCCGCCGGCAACGTCTCCTCGCCCCGCGCCAGCGCAAGGGCCAGCTCGGCGTCGTCGAAGGGCACCACCTGCCCGGTCGCGGCAGCCAGGTCGCAGCCGTGGGCGACGTACTCCATGAGCGCCATCGACAGCACCATCTGCCCGGGGAGCTCGGCGCCGGTGAACCGCACCATGCGCTCGACGCCGCCGGTGCGCCAGCCCGTGACGGTCTCGGCTGCGGCCGCGCGGAAGTCGCCGGCTGGGTCCTCGGTCGTGAAGGCGTCGGCGTCCCCCTTGTGCAGACGGCCCTCGGCACCGGCCGCGAAGACCTGCAGCCACCCGGTCATGTGGTCGAGCAGCGCCGTGACGTCCCACTGCGGGCACCGGGTCGGGCGGGCCAGCTGCGTCGGCGCCACTGCCTCGACCAGCAGGACGTCCTTGGTGAGGATGCTCTCCAGCACGTCGACGTCGTCCATGCCCACCGCACCTCCGTCGCCCCGTCCCGGCCGCGCCCCGCACAGCATGCACCTGGGCCGCCGTCGGTCGCTGACCGCAGGCGGGCGGCTAGGTTCCCACGAGTGATCAGGGTCCGGCGGTCCGCAGCGCTCGCTGCGCTGGGGGCGGCGGCGCTCACCGGCTGCTCGGGCGTCGTGCACGCCGGGTCGGCGGCCACGGTCGGCACCGAGCGCATCGGCTACGACGACGTGCGCACCGAGACGACGGCGGTGCTGGGCGTGCTCGGCTCCTCGAGCCTGCCGCTCGCCACGCTGCAGCGCCTCGTGCTCCAGGAGATGCTCCAGCAGCGGGTCGATGATGCGGTGGGCGCCCGGCTGGGCATCTCGGTGCCGCAGACCCAGGTGCAGCAGCTCATCACCATGAACGGCGGCCGGGCGGCGGTCGAGCAGGCCGTGCTGCAGCAGGTCCCCGTCTCTCCCGCTCGGCTCGACGGTGTGCTGCGCGACGCCCTGCTGCGCCAGGCCATCAGCGCTCGCCTCGCGCAGCGCGCGGGGGCGGCCGCCGGCAGCGGTACGCCCACCACCCTGCTGACCCGTGCGGTCACCGCAGAGGCCGGCCGGCTGCACGTGCACGTGAGCTCGCGCTTCGGTCGCTGGGACGGCGCGACCGCCACGATCACGGCTGCGGACGGGACGGCGCCCACCGGGGCCGCGGCCACCGCCGGCCCGGGTGCCCCGGCGCCGCTGTCGGTGCTCGACCCGAGGGCTGGTGCGCTCCCCACCCCCGCGCCCGCAGCCTCCCCGGCGGCGCAGCAGGTGCCCGCCGGCCCGTGACCGAGCCCACCGAGGTCCCCGTGCAGACCCCCGCGCAGCCGATGCGCGGGGCCCGGCTGCTCGAGGCGGTCGCGGTCATGGACCGGCTGCGCTCCCCCGGGGGGTGCCCGTGGGATGCCGAGCAGACGCACGCCAGCCTGCTGCCCTACCTGCTCGAGGAGGCCTACGAGGCCGCCCAGGCGATCGAGGACGGCGACGCCGCCGAGACACAGGAGGAGCTCGGCGACGTCCTGCTGCAGGTGCTCTTCCACGCGCGCCTCGGGGAGGAGGCGGACCCGGCGTGGGACATCGACAGCGTCGCGGGCGGTCTGGTCGACAAGCTCGTCGAGCGGCACCCGCACGTCTTCGGTGACGCGACGGTCGCCGACGCCGCCGAGGTGGACGCGCGCTGGGAGGAGATCAAGGCGGCGCAGAAGGGGCGTACCTCCGTCGTCGACGGGGTGCCCCTCGCGCTGCCGGCGCTCGCGTTGAGCGCGAAGCTGCGTCGGCGGGCGGCGCGCTGCGGTGTCGACGACACCGCGTTCGACCCAGGGGAGGGGTACGGCGCGCGGCTGTGGTCTCTGGCCGCGGCGGCCGCCGCCGATGGCGTCGACGCCGAGGCGGAGCTCCGGGCGACGACGCGGCGCTACCGGGAGTGGCTGCGCGAGCAGGGCCGTTGAGCCCGGCGCGCCCGGCCGGGACGGCTGCGGCCGCCGGTATCGTGCGACCCGCCCCGTCAGCCAGCACACCGCCACCTCACCGTCCGCACCCACCACCTCACCGTCCGCACCCAACGTCCGCACCCACCGTCCGCACCGCACGAGGAGCACCGTCCGTGGCCACCATCGAAGCCGTCGCCGCCCGCGAGGTCCTGGACTCGCGCGGCAACCCCACGGTCGAGGTCGAGGTGCTGCTCGACGACGACACCCTCGGGCGCGCGATCGTCCCGAGCGGTGCCAGCACCGGTGCCTACGAGGCGGCCGAGCTGCGCGACGGCGGGGAGCGGTACGGCGGCAAGGGCGTCGAGCAGGCGGTCAGCAACGTCATCGACGTCCTCGGCCCCGAGCTGGTCGGTTACGAGGCCACCGAGCAGCGGCTGATCGACCAGGCCATGATCGATCTCGACGGCACGCCGACCAAGAGCAAGCTCGGTGCCAACGCGATCCTCGGCGTCAGCCTCGCGGTGGCCAGGGCCGCGGCCGACAGCACCGACCTCCCGCTCTTCCGCTACGTCGGAGGCCCTGCGGCGCACCTGCTCCCAGTGCCGATGCTCAACATTCTCAACGGCGGCGCGCATGCCGACACCAACGTCGACGTGCAGGAGTTCATGATCGCCCCGGTCGGCGCCGGCACCTTCCGCGAGGGGCTGCGGATGGGCGCGGAGGTCTACCACGCCCTCAAGGCGGTGCTCCGGCAGCGGGGCCTGTCGACCGGCGTGGGCGACGAGGGTGGCTTCGCGCCGAGCCTGCCGGCCAACCGCGCGGCGCTGGACCTGCTGGCCGAGGCCATCACCGCCGCCGGCCTCGGGCTCGGCAGCGACGTCGTCTTCGCGCTCGACGTGGCCGCGACCGAGCTGGTCGTCGAGGGGGGTTACCGCTTCGAAGGCACCATCCGCACCGCCGAGCAGATGATCGCCTACTACGAGGGGCTGCTCGACGCGTACCCGATCGTGTCCATCGAGGACCCGCTCGGCGAGGACGACTGGGAGGGGTGGCAGGCGATGACCGGCGCGCTGGACGCCCGCGTGCAGATCGTCGGCGACGACATCTTCGTCACCAACCTCGAGCGCATCGCGCGGGGCATCGCCACCGGCACCGCCAACGCGCTGCTGGTCAAGGTCAACCAGATCGGCACGCTGACCGAGACGCTCGACGCGGTCGCGCTGGCCCACCGCAGCGGCTACCGCTGCATGATGAGCCACCGCTCGGGCGAGACCGAGGACACGACGATCGCCGACCTCGCCGTCGCCACCGACTGCGGTCAGATCAAGACCGGCGCCCCGGCGCGGGCCGAGCGAGTCGCCAAGTACAACCAGCTGCTGCGGATCGAGGAGGAGCTCGACGACGCGGCGAGGTACGCCGGCACCAGCGCCTTCCCCCGGCTGACGGCCTCGGCGTGATGCCGGCCGGGCCGAGGGCCGGGTGACGCGGGGCGGCGGGTGAGTCGGCCAGGGGCGCGCACCCCGACCGGCCGACCCGTCAGGGCGCCTCGGCGCCGGCGCCCCGTACGAGCTGCAGCGCAGCCGGTCCCCGTGTCGGTGGCGACGCCGAGGCCCCGCGGCGGGCTGACCTCCCGCGCCACGCTGCTCGGTCTCGTGGTGATGGCCCTGGTGCTGCTGGTCGCCCTGCCCCTGCGCAGCTACGTCGAGCAGCGTGCGCAGATCTCGACGCTGCAGCGCCAGCAGCAGGAGCAGCAGCACCGGCTGGCGCTGCTGCGCGAGCAGGCGGCGCGCGTGCAGGACCCCACCTACGTCCAGCACCAGGCCAGGGAGCGGCTGCACGACGTGCTGCCGGGTGAGACCGACTACGTCATCGTCGACCCCCCGACGAAGGCCCCCGCGAAGCGCATCGTCGCCCCCGCGCAGCCGGGGACCGTGGCGCCCGTCGTCCCGACCGCCAGCGGGCCGTGGTGGACGCGGCTGTGGGACAGCGACGGGGTCGCCGGCCGTGCCTCCCACTGAGCTCGCCGAGGTGGTCGAGGCCCAGCTCGGTCGGGCGCCGCGTGGTCTGCTCGGCGCCGCGCACATGTGCACCTGCGGGCTGCCCGACGTCGTGGAGACCGCACCCTGGCTGCCCGACGGCTCACCTTTCCCGACGCTCTTCTACCTCACCTGCCCCCGGGCCGCGAGCGCGGTAGGTCGGCTCGAGGCGGGCGGGGTGATGCGCGAGATGACGTCGCGGCTGGCCGAGGACGCCAGCCTGCGCGCCGCCCACCGCACGTCGCACGAGGACTACCTGCGCCGCCGCGACGCGCACGCGGTGCTCGCCGGCTCGCCCGGCGCCGGTGGCATGCCCGACCGGGTGAAGTGCCTGCACGTGCTGGTGGCGCACGCCCTCGCGGTCGGCCCTGGCGTCGACGTGCTCGGTGACCAGGCGTTGGCGTTGCTACCCGACTGGGGCGCGCAGGGCCCGTGCGTGACGACGGGTACGGAGCCATCGTGACCCTCGTCGCCGCTCTCGACTGCGGCACCAACACCGTCCGGCTGCTCGTCCTCGATCGCTCGACCGGCTCAGACATGCTGCGGCGCAGCATGATCACCCGACTCGGTCAGGGCGTCGACAGGACCGGCGAGCTGCACCCCGACGCACTCGCCCGCACCCGTGCTGCCTTCGCCTCCTATGCGCAGGACCTGGCGCGGCTCGGCGTACCCATCGAGGGGGTGCGGGTGGTCGCCACCAGCGCGACCCGCGACGCACGCAACCGCGCGGACTTCACCGCGCTCGTGCGCGAGACCGTCGGCGTCGAGCCCGACGTCGTCTCAGGGGACGAGGAGGCGGCCCTCGCCTTCGCCGGTGCCACCGCGCGCCTCACCGCCCCAGGCCCGCACCTCGTCATCGACATCGGTGGCGGGTCGACCGAGCTGGTGCTCGGCGAGGGCTCGGTGACCGCCGCGCGGAGCATGGACGTGGGCAGCGTGCGGCTCACCGAGCGCCACCTCGCCGACGACCCGCCGACCGCCGACCAGGTCGCCGCGGCCGAGGCCGACATCCACCGCCTGCTCGACGAGGCGCACGCCGCCGTCCCGTGGGAGCAGGCGGCGACCGTCGTCGGGGTGGCCGGGACCGTGACCACGCTGACCGCCCTCGCGCTCCGGCTCCCTGCGTACGACTCCGCGCGGGTCGACGGCGCCCGGCTCGACGCAGAGCGCGTCGAGGAGGTCGCCGCCGCCCTGCTCAGCAGCACGCACGACGAGCGGGCCGCCAGCCCGGTCATCGAGCCCGGCCGCGTCGACGTCATCGCCGCCGGGGGGCTGATCCTGCGCACCGTCCTCGCCCGGCTCGGTGCACCGTCGCTGCTCGTCAGCGAGCACGACATCCTGGACGGCATCGCCGCCGGCATCGGCTGAGAGACTGGGGCCGTGTCCAAGGAGCAGTGGGTCTCACCCGTCAAGGTCGTCACCAAGCCGTGGGGGCACGAGGAGTGGTTCGCCCTCGTCGACGGCAAGTACGCCGGCAAGGCCATCCACATCACGAAGGGCGAGTCCCTCTCGCTGCAGTACCACGTGCAGAAGGAGGAGACCGTCTCGGTGCAGTCGGGTCGGCTGCGCTTCGAGGTGGGCACCGACGAGCACGCACTGGAGGTCTTCGACCTGCTCCCGGGCGAGTCCGTGCACCTGCGCCCCGGGGTGCGCCACCGGATGACCGCCGTCGAGGACACCGTGATGCTCGAGGCGAGCACGACCGAGCTGACCGACGTCGTGCGCCTCGAGGACCGCTACGGCCGCAGCGGCAGCAGCACCGGCTGACCCTGGTGTGACCGGGGCGCGTCGGTGGGGATGGCTGCTCCCAGCACCTCGACAACAGAGCACTCGACACCGCAGAGGGGAGCACCCGATGGGCGAGCAGGTCACCTTCCCGAGCAACGGCGGCACGGCCGAGGGCTACCTCGCCCTCCCGGCGCGCGGCAGCGGCCCGGCCGTCATCGTCATCCAGGAGTGGTGGGGACTGGACGACCACATCCGCAGCATCGCCGACCGGCTCGCGGGCGAGGGCTTCGTCGCGCTGGCCCCCGACCTCTACCACGGCACCGTCACGCACGAGCCGGACGAGGCGCAGAAGCTCGCGATGGGCCTGCAGATGGACCAGGCAGCGCAGGACATCAACGGCGCGGCGACCTACCTCGGCACCCGTACCGACCTGACCGGTCCCGGCATCGGCGCGGTCGGCTTCTGCATGGGGGGCGCGCTCGCCATCTGGACCGCGACGCTGGCGCCGACCGTGACGGCCGCAGTCGCGTTCTACCCCGCGCTGCCCTGGGAGATGATGGCCCCGGAGTGGGGCAACTTCGAGAGCAAGGCCGCGCTCATCCACACCGACGAGGACGAGGGCGGTACGTCGGCCACCGGCATCGAGACCGCCACCGCGGCGATCGAGGGCGCCGGCGGGGAGGTGACCGGGTACGACTACCCAGGCACCGAGCACGCCTTCTTCAACGACACCCGCCCTGAGGTCTACAACGCCGAGGCGTCCGGCCAGGCATGGGACCGCACGCTGCCCTTCCTCCGCGAGAAGCTCAGCTGAGCACCGCCACCCCGCCCGCCGGTCCGGCGAGCTGGTCCGACCGCTGGCCCGGCGATCTCGCCAGCCCCACGACGCCGGTGGCGCGCGATGCCGACGAGGTCGCGCGCCTCGCCAGCAACGCACCGACGGCTGACCACCTCGACGGTCGGGTGTCGGTGTGCCGGGCGTGCCCGCGCCTGGTCGCCTGGCGCGAGGAGGTCTGCGCCCTGCCGCGCAAGGCCTACGCCGGTCAGCGCTACTGGGGCCGACCGGTCACGGCATGGGGTCCTGCCCGCGCCCGGGTGGTCGTCATCGGACTGGCCCCGGCGGCGCACGGCGGCAACCGCACCGGGCGCATGTTCACCGGCGACCGCAGCGGCGACTGGCTCTTCGCCGCGCTGCACCGGGCGGGCCTGTCCAGCAGCGCGCAGAGCGTGGCGGCCGGCGACGGTCTCGAGCTGCTCGGCACCCGGGTCACGGCGGCCGTGCACTGCGCGCCGCCGGCCAACAAGCCGACGATGCAGGAGCGTGACACCTGCCGCCCGTGGCTGGTCCGCGACCTCGAGCTCGCCCAGCAGACCGCACGCGCGGTGGTCGTCCTGGGCGGCTTCGCCTGGGCAGCGCTGTGGCCGGCGCTACGGCAGGCGGGGTGGGGTGGCGTACCCGCCAAGGTCCCGGTCTTCGGCCACGGCGTCGAGGTGCCGCTCGGACCGGACGGTGGTGCACCGGTGGTGCTCGGGTGCTACCACCCGAGCCAGCAGAACACCTTCACGGGGCGGCTCACCCTGGCGATGATCGACGCGGTCATGGCGAGGGCGGCCGCGCTGTAGCGCGTGTGACCGCGCACTCACCAGCCCCGGTCGCGATGGCCCGAGCCCCCCTCTACCGTTGGTGGCATGGTCGAGCAGACGCGTCACCTGCACTCCGCCCGCCGCAAGGAGATCCTCGTCGTGGGCGGCGGCTACGTGGGGATGTATGCCGCACTCCGCCTGCACCGCAAGCTGTCTCCCGGTGAGGCCCACATCACGGTCGTCGACCCGCAGAGCTACATGACCTACCAGCCCTTCCTGCCCGAGGCAGCGGCCGGGTCGCTCGAGCCCCGGCACGTGGTGGTCCCGCTGCGCCGCGTCCTGCCTCGAGCCACCGTCATCACCGGCGACGTGCTCGGCATCGACCACGCCCGTCGTACCGCCCGCGTCCGCCCCGTCGAGGGCGAGGCCTACGACCACAGGTACGACGCCGTCATCGTCGCCCCGGGATCGGTGGCCCGCACCCTGCCGATCCCCGGGCTCGCCGAGCTGGGCATCGGCTTCAAGACGGTCGCCGAGGCGATCTACCTGCGCAACACGGTGATCGAGCGGCTGGACGCCGCCGTGTCGATGCTGGACCCGGTCGCGCGCCGCAAGGCGCTGACCTTCGTCTTCATCGGTGGTGGGTACGCCGGCATCGAGGCGCTGGCCGAGCTCGAGGACATGGCGCGCGGGGCGCTGCGCTACTACGACTCGCTCGACCCGCACGACATGCGCTGGGTGCTGGTGGAGGCGTCCGACCGGATCCTGCCCGAGGTGAGCATCCCGATGGGTCGTTACACCGTCGACCGCCTGGTCGAGCGCGGCATCGACGTCCGCCTGCAGACCCGGGTCACCTCCCTCATCGACGGCCGGGTCGTGCTCGACGACGGTACGGAGTTCGACGCCGAGACCATCGTCTGGACCGCGGGCGTCAAGGCGAACCTGCTGATCGGCAAGACCGACCTGCCGATGGACGACAAGGGCCGGCTGAAGGCGACCGCGTACCTCCAGGTCGAGGGGGTCGAGGCGGCGTGGACCGGGGGCGACTGCGCTGCCGTCCCGGACCTGACCAAGGACGAGCCCGGGGCGCTGTGCGGGCCGAGCGCGCAGCACGCCGTGCGGCAGGCGAAGCGGCTGGCCGACAACGTCGTCGCGGCGCTGCGCGGTGAGCCGCAGGAGGAGTACAGGCATGCCTACGCCGGGTCCGTCGCCTCGCTCGGCCTGCACAAGGGTGTCGCGGAGATCTACGGCGTGCGGATCAAGGGCTTCCCCGCGTGGTTCATGCACCGCAGCTACCACTTGTCTCGCGTACCGACGACCAACCGCAAGGTCCGGGTCATGGCCGACTGGACGCTCGCGCTCTTCTTCCGTCGCGAAGCGGTGTCGCTGGGCTCCTTCGCCACGCCCCGAGCGGCCTTCATCAGCGCGGCGCGCTCGGGGCCGGCCGTACCGGGCGGGCTCGAGGGCAAGGACGGGCCGTCGACCAAGGCCAGCTGACGCTCTGGCAGGCTGCCCCGCGTGCCCGAGCTCGCGATCGCCGTCCTGGGCCCCGACCGCCCTGGCGTCGTCGCCGCGGTCAGCGAGGCGCTGCTCGGCGGTGCCGCGGCGGCCGGTGGCGGCAACCTGACGGACGCCTCGATGACCGTGCTGCGAGGCCAGTTCGCCATGACGCTCGTCGTCGACGTCGCGCTCGACGAGGAGCAGGCCGCGCGGCTGCTCGCCCCCGTCGCCGCGGCGCTGGGGTTGCGGGTGAGCGTCCGGGCCGCCGACCCGGACCCCGACCTGCTGCGGCCGCCCTCCGCCCCCTACGTGCTGCGACTGCACGGTGCCGACCGCCCCGGGCTGGTCCACCGCGCGACCGCCCTGCTGGCGGGGTACGACGTCAACATCACCGACCTGACGACGCGCCTCGTCGCCGGCGACGTCTACGTGATGCTGGTGAGCGTCGACGTGCCGACGTCAGCGCCGGTCGACGGCCTCGTGCATGCGGTCGCCGAGCTGGCCGCGGAGCTGCAGGTGGAGGCGAGCCTGCGCCCCGCCGACAGCGACGTGCTCTGACGCGTGCGCACCTCCGTCGACCCGCCATCGCTCACGGGCGAGGATGTCCGCTGCCTGCCCGACCCCGTGCTCGGGCAGCGCTGCGCCGAGGTAGACCCGCTGGCCGCCGACGTCGTCGCCCTCGGTGCGGCGATGCTCGCGCTGATGAGCGCATCACCGGCGTGTGTCGGCGTCGCGGCGCCGCAGGTGGGTGTGGGCTGGCGCGTCTTCGTCATCGACGTCACCGGGCACCGCAAGGCGCGGACGCAGCACGGTGCGCTCGTGCTGGCCAACCCCCGCGTCGTCGAGCGCACCGGGGAGGACGTCGCCCGCGAGGGGTGCCTCTCGGTCCCCGACCTCACCGGCGACGTGCCGCGCGCGCGGGGGATCGTCGTCGCGGCCGTGGAAGTCGGCACCGGCCGGCGGCGGGTGGTCGAGGCGGACGCCTTCGAGGCCCGCGCGCTGCAGCACGAGATCGACCACCTCGACGGCCTGCTCTTCCTCGACCGCGTCCGCACACCCGCCGGCCTCCACCAGCGCAAGCGGTACGCCTGAGCCCCTCGCCCCCAGCCCCCTCGGCCCCAGCGGGCTCGGCCCCACCGGGCTCGGCCCCACCGGGTGATCCACACAGTGGCGCCCTCGTGCGGACGACACGCCGGCGGGTCGCTCCTGGCGGCGGCCCATTGTGTGGATCACCGGGTCGCCTCGACCCGCACGCTGACCCGCGGGACCGCCCCGTCGGCGCGGCCAGCGCCGGCGTGAGGTTTAGGTCAGCTGCCCATCGCGGTCCGACAGCGACATCCGGGCCCACGGGTACGGCAGCCGGTACGACGCCCGGGCCGCGAGCACGGGCACCAGCCGGTCGGCCTCGAGCGTGAGGAAGAAGACGCCCCTCGTACCGTCCGGGCCGACGGTGTAGGTCCTGACGTTGGTCTCCAGGAAGGACGAGAGGTAGGGCAGGGGAGGCGTGCCGAGGACGGTGACCCGGCGCAGCGCGAAGGGGATGAGGCCGACCCAGGCGGAGCCGTCGATGACGTCGGCTGCACGCCGGGGGGGAGCAGCGGGGCGAGCTCCGCGGGGTCGTACCGACGTCGAGCTGCACGCCGGGGGGGAGCAGCGGGGCGAGCTCCGCGGGGTCGTACCGCCAGTGCAGGTGGGTCAGCCGGGTCCAGTCCTGGGTGAAGACGGCGTACGACACCCGGCCGGCGGGGGCGATGTGGGTGACGGGCTCGGGCGCAGGCACGGTGCACTCATGCCCGGGCGGGATGCGCGAGCATGGTCTGCATGACCACAGCACCTGGCGGCCTGAGCCGCTGCCGCGTCGGTGCCGCGATCGCCGTGCACGACATGGACGCCTCGCGCGCCTTCTACGAGGGCGTGCTCGGCCTGGTGCCGGCCACCGCTGAGGAGCCGGCGGGCAACATCGCCTACGCCTGCGGCGACGGCACGCGGCTGCGCATCTTCCGCTCCCCGCACGCGTCAGCGACCGGGGCGACCCAGGCGGGCTTCCTCGTCGATGACATCGCGACTGCGGTGGACGAGCTGACCGCACGGGGCGCGACCTTCGTGCAGGTGCACGAGGGCGACATCGACACCGATGACCGAGGGATCGCGCGCTTCGGCGGGACCGCCGCGGTCGCGTACCTCACCGACCCGGAGGGCAACGTGCTGTCGCTCGCGGAGCTGTGAGCCGCCCCGTCGAGGAGCAGAACCGGCGGTTGCTGCGTGCCCGCGATGCCATGGACCGGGCCTACGCCGAGCCGCTCGACCTGCGGGCGCTGGCTGCCATCGCGTTGGTGTCGGAGTCGCACTTCAGCCGCACCTTCCGCGCGACCTTCGGGGAGGCTCCGCACCGCTACCTCCAGCGGCGGCGCGTCGAGCGCGCGATGTCCTTGCTGCGCAACACCTCCGACAGCGTGACCGACATCTGCCTCGCGGTCGGGTGCACCAGCCTGGGCACCTTCGGCCGCACCTTCCGGGCCATCGTGGGGGAGACGCCGACGCAGCACCGGGCGCGGGGACCGCTCGGCCCCGTACCCACCTGCTTCTCGATGGCGTGGACCAGGCCGAGCAGGCCCGGAGAAGCCTGAGCGGTGCGGGCGTCCCTAGCGTGCCGGGCATGTACACCGCGATCACGCAGTCCCAGATCTTCGTGCTCGACCAGGCGGCGGCGCTGGACTTCTACGTCGGCACGCTCGGGCTCGAGGTCGACACCGACGTGGACCTGGGGTTCATGCGCTGGCTGACCGTGCGCGTGCCCGGCCACCCAGGCCGCCAGATCCTCCTCGAGGTGCCGGGTCCGCCCGCGATGGACGAGGCGACCGCTGCTCAGGTGCGCGAGCTGCTCACCAAGGGGGCGGCCGGCGGCTGGTTCATCCTCACCGTCGACGACGCCAGGGCGACTCATGCGGAGCTCGCCGCCAAGGGCGTGGAGATCCTCGACGGTCCGACCGAGCAGCCGTACGGGATCGACTTCGGGGTCCGCGACCCGTTCGGGAACCGGCTGCGCATCGGCCAGCTGCACCAGCCCGTGGACTGATCGGGTGGCACGCTCGACAGGGGCGCCCTCGTAGCCCAACGGCAGAGGCAGCCGCCTTAAAAGCGGCCGAGTGCGGGTTCGAGTCCCGCCGGGGGCACCGGGCCCGGCGCTGGAGCAGGAGCCCGGCACTGGATCATGAGCCCGGCGCGTCACCGAAGGGCTCGTCGCGCTCGCGGACCGCCTGCCGGAAGCCGACGGCCGCGGCCCGCTGCTGGAAGGCGTACCCCTCGCGCGTGTGGCGGGCGACGCCGTCGAAGACCGTGCTGATCATCTGGCTGGTCGCCACACCGCTGGCCAGGAGCGGCGCGTTGAGCGCCAGCTTCACCATCATCAGCTGGTTGACCGGCATCCGGGCGATGCGCGCCAGCAGCTCCTCCGTCCGGTCGTCGAGCTCGTCTGCCGGCGGCGCCTCGACCGCAAGGCCCCAGTCGGCGGCCTGGGTGCCGGTGATGGAGTCGCCGGTGAGCAGCAGCCGCTTGGCCCGCTGGTCACCGATCCGGTGCGCCCACATGCCGGCGGCGGGCACGCCCCAGACGCGGGTCGGCGGGTACCCGATCCTCGTGTCGGCGGCGGCGATGACCTGGTCGGCGTGCAACGCGATGTCCGTGCCGCCGGCGATGCAGAAGCCGTGCAGCTTGGCCACCGTCGGCTTGTCCGCGTGCAGGAGGCTGGCGAAGCCGCGGTTGAAGCGGCTCATCATCGCGTAGTCGACCATCGGGTCCCAGGTGCCGGCCGGGTCGTGGTTGGCCTCCTGTACGGCCGGGTCGATGACGGTGCCGGCGCGGTCACTCTGCTCGTCGTGGTCGGAGCGACCGCGCTGGGCGTAGACGTCGAGGTCGTACCCGCCGCAGAAGCCCTTGCCCCGGCCGGAGACGACCATGACGTGCACCCGGGGGTCGAGGTCGGCGCGCTCGACCGCGTGCGCCAGCTCGACCGGCGTGTCGGCGGTGATGGCGTTGCCGCGCTCCGGCCGGTCGAAGGTGATGCGCGCGATCCGCCCCGTCACCTCGTAGGTCAGCGTGCGGTAATCGGTCACCTCCCGCGGCGGGCGCACGCCCACGAAGGGCCCGTCGCCGGTCTCCCAGCCGTCGTACCACGGTGCGGGGTGGTCGCTGTCCACGCGGTGACCGTAGGCGCGGGCGGCAGGTCAGCGATGGACCAGCCGCCCGATCGCGCCCATCAGCTCCGCGACCTGGTCGTCGGGGTCGCTCGGGCCGCCGCCACCGCCGATCAGGCAGTGCCGCGCATGCCCGTCGAGCAGCCCGAGGGCCACCTTGTCGAGCGCGGCCTGCACGGCGCTGATCTGGGTGAGCACGTCCATGCAGTAGCGGTCCTCGTCGACCATCCGCGCGATGCCCCTGACCTGACCCTCGATGCGCGCCAGGCGGCGTTGCAGCTGCGGCTTGGTCGCGGAGTAACCCCGCTGCACAACACCGTCTCCGGGTGGCGCCACCACCGCACCGAGCTCGGGCACCTGGCCTCCTCCGACTTGACGGACATACCCACGGAGGGTACGAATGATCGAGCAACCATACCCCCCTAGGGTAGCGGTGCCTGACCCAGCGAGAGGAGCCGACCATGGCGGACAAGGTCTACGAGGTCAGCGGCATGACGTGCGACCACTGCGTCGACGCCGTCACCCAGGAGGTCAGTGCCGTCGACGGCGTCCGCAGCGTCGCGGTGGACCTCGCCAGCGGCCGGGTCACCGTCACGGGCGAGTCCGTCTCCGCCGCCGCGGTGCGCGAGGCCGTCGACGAGGCTGGCTACGCGGTCGTCGGAGCAGCGTGACCCTCGGGCGGGCACCGCGCCGCGGCCGCGAGGAGGCGGCATGAGCATCACCCACGACCGCACGGCGACCGCGCCACTCGACGCCGACGCGGCGCCGGCGCTCGACGCCTCGGTCGAGCTCTCCGTCAGCGGGATGACCTGCACCTCCTGCTCGGCCCGCATCCAGAAGAAGCTCAACCGGCTGGACGGCGTCACGGCCACGGTGAGCTACGCGACCGAGGTCGCCAGCGTGCGGTACGACCCGGCGCGGCTGGGCCGCGGCGAGCTCATCGCGACGATCGAGGCGACCGGGTACGGCGCCCGGCTCTCTGCCGTCCCTGACCCGGGCGCGGACGCAGTCGAGGCCGACGAGCTCGCGCACCGCGACGAGGTGGCGGCACTGCGGCGTCGGCTGAGCATCTGCGCCACCCTCGCCCTGCCCGTCCTCCTGCTGGCCATGGTCCGCCCGCTGCAGCTCGCGGGGTGGCAGTGGGTGTCGTTGGCCCTGGCCACGCCGGTGGTCCTGTGGGGTGGGCTGCCCTTCCACCTCGCGGCCTGGAGCAACCTGCGCCACCGCGCCGCGACGATGGACACGCTCGTGTCGCTGGGCACCCTCGCCGCCTACGGTTGGTCGCTGTACGCCCTCGTGCTGGGCACGGCCGGGCGCCCGGGCATGCACATGTCCTTTGCCTTCACGGCCAGCCGGGGCGACGGCCGGGGCGACATCTACCTCGAGGTCGCGAGCGCGGTCATCGTCTTCATCCTGGCCGGCCGTCTCGTCGAGGCGCGGGCCAAGCGCCGCTCAGGGGCGGCGCTGCGGGCCTTGCTGCACCTCGGGGCGAAGGACGTCGCCCTGCTCCGGGGCCCCGAGGGCGGCGCGCAGGTGGAGGAGCGCGTGCCGGTCGAGGTGCTGCAGGTCGGCGACCGCTTCGTCGTCCGACCGGGGGAGAAGATCGCCGCCGACGGTGTGGTCGTGGCGGGCGCCAGCGCGGTCGACGCGAGCCTGCTGACCGGCGAGAGCCTGCCGGTGGACGTCGGCCCCGGTGACGCGGTCACCGGCGCGACCGTCAGCACTGACGGCCGGCTGGTGGTGCGCGCGACGCGCGTCGGCGCCCAGACCCAGCTCGCCCAGATCGCCCGCCTGGTGACGCAGGCCCAGACAGGGACGGCTCCGGTGCAGCGGCTCGCGGACCGGGTGAGCGGGGTCTTCGTACCCGTGGTGGTGGTCGTGGCGCTGGCGACCCTGGTGCTCACCGCCGCGACCGGGCACCCTGCAGCGCAGGCCTTCACCGCCGCCGTGGCCGTGCTCATCATCGCCTGCCCGTGCGCCCTCGGGCTCGCGACACCCACGGCCCTGCTCGTGGGCACGGGGCGAGGGGCCCAGCTCGGCATCCTCATCAAAGGCCCCGAGGTGCTCGAGAGCACGCGCCGGGTGACCACTGTGGTGCTGGACAAGACCGGCACCGTGACCACCGGGCAGATGGCGCTGCGCCGGGTGAGCGCCGCGCCCGGCGAGAGCGAGCAGCAGGTGCTTCGGCTCGCCGCCGCGGTCGAGGCGGCCAGTGAGCACCCGATCGCCCGCGCCGTCGCGGCCGGTGCCGTCCAGCGGGGCACCGCCGTGCCTGCGGTGACCGGCTTCGCCAGCACCGTGGGTTTCGGGGCGTCGGGTGACGTCGATGGGTCCAGCGTGCGAGTCGGCCGGCCCGCTTGGGTTGCGGAGCGAGGTCTGGCGCTGGGGGAGGAGCTGCGCGAGGCGCTCGAGGGCGCCGAGGCGGCCGGGCAGACCGCGGTCGCGGTGGGCTGGGCAGGACACGTGCGCGGCGTGCTCGCCGTCGCCGACGAGGTCAGGCCGACGAGCGCAGACGCCGTCGCGGAGCTGCGCCGGCTGGGGTTGCGGCCGGTGCTGCTGACCGGGGACAACGCCAGGGCCGCAGCCACGATCGCGGCTTCGGTGGGGATCGCGCCGCGGGACGTCATCGCGGAGGTTCTGCCCGCCGGCAAGCTGCGGGAGATCCGTGTGCTGCAGGCCAGCGGCGAGGTGGTCGCCATGGTCGGCGACGGGGTCAACGACGCAGCCGCGCTGGCGCAGGCCGACCTCGGCATCGCCATGGGCACCGGCAGCGACGCCGCCATCGAGGCCGCCGACCTGACCCTCGTGCGGGGTGATCTGCTCGGTGCCGCCGAGGCGATCCGGCTCTCGCGCCGCACCCTTGCCATCATCAAGGGCAACCTCTTCTGGGCCTTCGCGTACAACGTCGTGCTGGTGCCGGTCGCCGCCCTCGGTCTGCTGTCACCGCTCTTCGCCGGTGCGGCGATGGCCTTCAGCTCCGTCTTCGTCGTCACGAACAGCCTGCGGCTGAGGCGTTTCCGCGCCTCGACCTGAGGCCTCCAGCGCCCGGCAGTGGCTAGACCGGCCTGACCTCGTGCAGCACGGTCAGCTGTCCCAGCACCCGCTCGAGGCCTCGCTCGAACTCCTCAGCCGCGGTGTCCATCGCGAGCAGACCGGCCATCGCGCGCAGCGACGGGTAGTCGGCCAGGTCCAGCGCGGCCGTGGAGACCACCGCGGCGATGACCGGGACGTCGGCGTCCAGCGCCACACCCGCGGCCCCTCCGGCGGCCACGACAGCGGGGTCGAGCGCCTGCACGACGGGTGAGCTCGCGACCGAGGGCAGGGCGTCGCGGGGGGCGCCGAGCACGTCCTCGGTCGTCGGCGCCTCCGGACCGACGAGCAGCGGCGCCGCCTCCTCGGCCCGTCGGGGCCGCCGCCGCTCGGCCTTGACCTCGTCCTCGTCGACGACGTCGTCGCCCTGCTGGGGCGCGGTCAGCCCGGGTGCGTGCTCGTGCCCAAGGCCGGCCACCTCCACCAACAGGTGGCCGAGCAGGAAGGTGCTCAGCGTCTTGTACGCGGCGGCCGCTGCCGGCGGGGAGAAGTCGCGCGAACCCAGGCCCTGCAGCAGCGCGTCGACCCACCGCAGGGAGCGGATCGGCGGGCGCAGCCACGGCGCGCCGGAGGGGTGCGTCGCCACGAGCGGGAAGAGCCTCGGGTGGGTGAGGGCGACGCGCCGGAAGCCGTGCGCCAGCCTGGTGACGTAGTCGGCCCACCCGTCGGTCGGGAGCAGCGTGACCTCGGGGTCGGCGGCCAGCTCGTCGACGACCGCCTCGACCACCGCGTCGACCATGTCCGCGCGGCTGGGGAAGTAGCGGTAGAGGGCCATGGCCCGCACCCCGAGGGCGTCGGCGAGGCGGCGCATGGTGAAGGAGCCGAGGCCATCGGCGTCGACCAGCGCGATTGCCGCGCGGGTGATGACCTCCGCGCTGAGCCGAGGCCGGCCGGCGGCCCCGGCGGCGTCCTGGCTCGCGTCGGGCGCCGGCCCACGGACCTCCTCGGCGCTCACGCTGCCCCGCTCGATCCGGCGGTCAGGCCGTAGTGCTCGTCGAGGCGTCGGGCCTGGCGGGCGCTGACCCGGTGCCCGACGTGCGCGGGCGCGGTGAGCAGGCAGCCAGCGGAGTAGGGCACCGTCAGCGCGGCGCCGTCGTGGCTCGCCGCCGCCACGGGGACGAGGCGCAGCGCCGCGCCCTCCGCCAGCTCGACCTCCAGCCAGCGGGGCTCGTGCTGCCCGGCCGAGAGCACCAGGCGGCGGACCACCCCGAGCGTCGAGCCATCCGCAGCCAGCACGGGCACCCCCTGCAGGCCATCCGGAGTGCGCACCTCCAGCACTCTGCCCACCGTCGGCGCTCCGACGCGTGGCGGACCACGCCTGGAGCGGTGTTTGGGCTGGCCTCACCGGGTCAGGTGTACGGCGTACGCGGGGTAGCGCACCTCGGCGCTGCTCCCCACCCGACCCGGAGGACCCATGACCCAGCCCCGCACCATGACCCCTGAGAGCCTGACCGACCTCACCGTGCTGGACAGCAGCGGCACCAAGGTCGGCAAGGTCGGCGGCGTCTTCCTCGACGTCGACAACGGCAAGCCCGAGTGGGCTGCGGTCAAGACCGGCCACTTCGGCAACCACGAGACGCTCGTCCCGCTGGTCGAGGCCACCGCCACCGGCGACGAGCTGACGGTGCCCTACACCAAGGATGCGATCAAGGACGCCCCGCACCACGACCCCGATGCCGAGCTCAGTGACAGCGACGAGGCGCAGCTCTTCGACCACTACGGCATCCCGTACCACGGTGCGACCGTCACGGCCGACACCGCTGCGATGGGCGAGACGGCCCCCGCGACGCCGGGTACGGGTGTGCAGGACACGGACGGCCCCAACACCGACGACGCGATGACCCTGTCGGAGCAGCGGCTGCACGTGGGCACCGAGAAGGTGTCCACCGGCAAGGCCCGGTTGCGCAAGCACGTCGTCACCGAGCAGGTCACCCAGACCGTCCCCGTCAGCCACGAGGAGGTCCGCATCGAGCGCGAGCCGATCACCGACGCCAACGGCAGCGCCCCCCTCGCCGGCCCCGATCTGCAGGAGGAGGAGGCCGAGGTCACGCTGCACGCCGAGCGCCCGGTCGTCGCCAAGGAGACCGTCCCGGTCGAGCGGGTCCGCCTGGCCACCGAGACCGTCACCGAGCAGCAGCAGGTCACCGGCGAGGTGGGCAAGGAGGTCATCGAGACCGAGGGCACCGAGCCAGGGACGACCGGCCGCTGATCGCGGTCGGCGACTCAGCGAGACGACGATGGCGATCCGCGACGACGGGCCCGGCCGGACCGGCGCCGTGCGCGAGAGGGGCAAGCGCAAGAAGGGCGGCCTGTTCGCCCTGCTCGGACTCCTTGCGCTGCTCCTGCTCTACCTGCTGCTGCGCGGCGGCAGCGACGACAAGAAGAAGGCTGCCGTCGTGCCCCTGGTGTCGACGGAGGCGCCGCCCACCACCTCGGCGGCGCCCCTGCCGAGCACGGAGGCGACGCCTCTGTTGACCACGGAGCCGGCGCCCTCCGCTGTGGCGACCAGCGCACCGGCGGGGGCACCGACGGCGGTGCCGACCGACAGCGTGGCAGGGGCGGCGGCCGGGGCATCTGCCGGGCCGGCGGGCGGCCTGGTCGGCGGGTCTGGCGTCGCGGCGGCACCGGCCAGCGGGCGCTTCGCTGTCGCGGGCGGCCTCGCCACGGTGCTCTTCGCGGAGGACAGGGCCGCGATGGACGCCGAGGCGCAGCGGGTGATCGCGCAGGCGGCGGCGACCATCAAGGCCACCTCGCCCGCGCACGTCAGCATCACCGGCTACACCGACAAGATCGCGGGACAACCGACCAACGTCCCGCTGTCGCAGCGACGCGCCGACGCCGTGGAGCACGCGCTCCAGGCGGCGGTGGGCACCAGCACGACGACCTACTCCGCCGGCGCCAAGGGCGAGAGCGACCCCATTGGGGACAACAGCACCGCGCAGGGCCGGCAGGACAACCGCCGGGCCACCATCACCGCCTCGTGACCCCACCCCGACCCTGACCCGTGAGGCACTTCATGCAGGCACCACCCTTGCTCGTCGTACGACCCGCCATCCATGTGGGCGACAGCATCCAGACCGGCCTCGACCGGTTCTTCGGATACATCCCGAACATCATCGGCTTCCTGGTCATCCTGGTGATCACGTTCCTCATCGCGAAGATCGTGCGCAAGGTGCTCGACAAGGTGCTCGACAAGGTGCTGGAGAAGCTCGAGATCGATGAGGCGGTGAACAAGACCCCGGCCGGGCAGGCGGTCGACAAGCTGAGCCCCGGCGGGAAGCCCAGCCACCTCGTCGGCTTCCTCGTCTACTGGTTCATCATGCTCTTCGGGCTCACCGCAGCCTTCGGTGCGCTGAAGATCCCGGCCGTCACGACCTTCATCAACCAGGTGCTGTCGTACGTACCCAACATCGTCGCCGCGGTTCTGATCTTCGTCGTCGCGGCGGTGCTCGCCGGCGGCGTCGCGGCCATGGTCGCCAAGGTCATGGGCGACACGCCCACGGGCAAGCTGGTGGAGACGGTGGTGCCCGGGGTCATCCTCGCGATCGCCGGCTTCATGATCCTGACCCAGCTGCGCATCGCCCCCCAGATCGTGCTGATCACCTACGGCGCGATCCTCGGCATGCTCGCCCTGGCCGGGGCGCTCGCCTTCGGTCTCGGCGGCCGTGACGTCGCCGCGCAGATCCTGTCCCAGGCCTACGACAAGGCGGGGGACGCGACGGACCAGGCGAAGCAGGACACCCAGGTGGCCAAGCGGCGCGCCCGGAGCACCATCGCGAGCCGCTGACGTCGCTCGGCCAGCTCTTGCGGTGATGCCCGGTGGGGTGGTGCGCTCTGAACGCCCCACCGTCTGACCGCCCCACCGGGCATCCCCGCACCCGCCACCGCCCCGCACCGAACCCCGCTGAGGAGAGCACCATGAGGCACGACAGCACCGACCACACCGGTACGGAGCACGCCAGCACCACCCTCGCCGTCCCGCGCTCGCGGGGCCTGGTCACCGGGCTGCTGCTCATCGCCCTGGGGGCCTGGGGAGCACTCCTGCCGCTCCTGGGGGAGTACGCGGACTTCGGCTTCGGCCGGGACAAGACGTGGGACTTCACCGCGGCCCGCTTCTGGCTGCAGATCCTGCCCGGGGTCGTCACCGTCCTCGCCGGCATCGTGCTGCTCGGCGCCGGCAACCGCGTGACCGGCAGCATCGCGGCCTACCTCGCCATCGCCGCAGGCGCGTGGTTCGTCGTCGGCCCGATCCTCGCCGACCTGCGCACCGCGGGCTACGTCGGACCGGCGATCGGCAGCTCCGACCGCCAGCACGTCGAGGCGATCGCCGCCTTCTACGGGCTCGGTGCCGCCATCATCCTGGTCGGGGCACTGATCGCCGGACGGCTGTCCGTCGTCGGCGTCCGTGACCTGCGCACCCGCGACAAGCGGCACAGCGAGGACGCTGCCGTGACCACCGCGGGGCCCGAGACGCGGGTCGCCGCGCCGGCGACGCGTGAGGTGCCGGTCACGACCACCCACGTCCGCCTCACCGACGCGGAGCCCGAGCGGGTCGTGCTCGACAAGCCTGGCGTGGTCCGCGACGCGGAGCGCTGAGGGGTGCCGCGGCGAGAGCCACCGTCCGGGCGCCAGCGCGAGCAGGGCACCAGCGGGACACCCGAGCTCGTCCTGCACGAGGGCAGGCCAGGGTCACCACCGAGTGGTCCGCCGCCGGCCGAGTGCGGGTGACCCGGCGCATCATCACCGAGGTGCAGACGGTGGAGGCGCGGCTGCGCCGCGAGGAGCTCGTCGTGGTGCGGGAGCCGCTCGCCGCCGACGACCGCGCGGTGCTCCCCGGCGGTCGTGCCCCGGTCGCCCCGCCCGCCGAGGTGATCGTGCTGCACCGCGAGGTGCCGCACGTGACTGCGGTCGTCGAGCCCTACGAGCAGGTGACCGTCTCGGTGGAGGAGGTCACCGACGACACCGCGCTGCAGGTGCCGCTGCGCGCGGAGCGCGTGGAGCTGGTCGCATCGCCGTCGGGCGGCCCAGACGCGGCGCTCGCCTAGCGTGGGGGCGTGACCGGAGTCGCCGACCGCCTCGCCCCGCTCCTACGACAGCTGCTGGGTGCCGACCTGCCGTACCGGCTGCGCGGCTGGGACGGCTCGGAGAGCGGTCCGCCCGGGGCGCCGGCGACGGTGGTGCTGCGCTCCCGACGGGCGCTGCGCACGCTGCTCTGGCAGCCCGACGAGCTCGGACTGGCCCGCGCCTACGTCGCCGGCGACCTCGACATCGAGGGCGACATCTACGCCGCGCTCGACTCACCGGAGCTCGCCGAGCAGCTCGCCGGCAACGACGGGCTCACCCTGACGACCGCGCAGAAGCTGGCCGCCCTGCGCACCCTGGCCCGCGTCGGTGCGCTCGGCCGGCGGCCCGCGTACCCGCCGGAGGAGGTCGTGCAGCCGCGACGCACGCAGCGGTTGCGGCACGACCCCACCTCTGACGCGGCCGCGATCTCGCACCACTACGACGTGGGCAACGACTTCTACGGCTTGGTGCTGGGCCCGTCGATGGCCTACTCCTGCGCCTACTTCGCCGAGGAGCCGTCGGCGTCGTACGGGCTGGACGAGGCACAGCGGGACAAGCTCGAGCTGGTGTGCCGCAAGCTCGCCCTGCAGCCGGGGCAGCGCCTGCTCGATGTGGGGTGCGGGTGGGGGAGCCTGGTGCTGCACGCCGCCAGGGAGCACGGTGTCCGGGCGGTCGGCGTCACCCTGTCGCACGAGCAGGCGGAGCTGGCCCGGGCGCGCGTCTCGGCTGCGGGGCTGGCCGACCGGGTCGAGGTCAGGCTGCAGGACTACCGCGCTGTCGACGACGGTCCGTACGACGCGATCGCCTCGGTCGGTATGGCCGAGCACGTGGGCTCCCGCGGGTTGCGGTCGTACGCGACGACGCTGCACGGGCTGCTCGCGCCGGGTGGCCGGCTGCTGCACCACACCATCGCCTCCCGGGCCGACCCGCTCGAGTCGACCGCCGCGCCCCGGTCTTCCTTCATGGACCGCTTCGTCTTCCCCGACGGGGAGCTCCAGCCGCTCGGGGAGACGGTCACCGCGCTGGACATGGCCGGCTTCGAGGTGCGCGACGTGGAGGACCTCCGCGAGCACTACACCCTCACGCTGCGCGCGTGGGTGGCCCGGCTGGAGCAGCACTGGGGCGAGGCGGTGCGGCTGACCTCTCCCGGCCGGGCGCGGGTGTGGCGCCTCTACATGGTCGGCGCCGCGCTCGCCTTCCAGAGCGGGGAGATCACCGTCAACCAGACGCTCGCCGTGGCGCGCCCCCGCGGCGGGCGCAGCGGCTTCCCGCTCACCCGGGAGGCGCTGCTGCTGCCGCGCACCCCCGTCGAGGCCTGAGCTCAGCGCGCGGCGTCGCCCACCTGCAGCACCAGCTTGCCGGTGTTCTCGCCGGCGAACAGGCGCAGCAGCGCGTCCGGGAACGCGGCGACCCCGCCCGGGACGACCTCCTCGCGCGACACGAGGCGGCCATCCGCGATCCAGCCGGCCATCTCACCGGCGGCCTGGCCGAACCGGTCGGCGTAGTCGAAGACGACCATGCCGGTCATGGAGGCGCGCTGCACGAGCAGGGAGAGGTAGTTGACCGGGCCACGGACGCCCTCGGTGGCGTTGTACTGCGAGATCGCGCCGCAGATGACGATGCGGGCGTGCCGGGCGAGGCGGGTGAGCGCCGCGTCGAGGATGTCGCCGCCGACGTTGTCGAAGTAGACGTCGACGCCGTGGGGGGCGTGCTCGCGCAGGGCCTGCCGCACGTCCTCGGCCTTGTAGTCGATCGCCGCGTCGAAGCCGAGGTCGTCGGTGAGCCAGCGGCACTTGTCCGGGCCGCCGGCGATGCCCACGACCCGGCAACCGTGGATCTTGGCGAGCTGGCCGACCACACTGCCGACGGCGCCGGCCGCCCCCGACACCACCACGGTCTGGCCCGCCACCGGCCGCCCGACGTCGAACAGGCCGAAGTAGGCCGTCATGCCGGTCATGCCCAGGGTGCCGAGGTAGGTCGGCAGCGGCGCCAGTGCCGGGTCCACGACGGTCACGCCCCTGCCGTCGGTGAGCGCGACCTCCTGGACCCCGAAGGCGCCGGAGACGTGCGCGCCGACGGGGAAGCCGTCGTGCTCCGAGGCGACGACCCGCCCGACGGCCCCCGCGCGCATCACCGCCCCGAGCTCGACCGGCTCGATGTAGGAGGCACCGGCGTTCATCCAGCCGCGCATCGCCGGGTCGAGGGACAGGTAGTCGACCTCGACGACCAGCTCCCCGGGGCCCGCGGTCGGCACCGGCTCCTCGGTGTGCGCCCAGTCGGTGGGCTGCGGCAAACCGCTGGGGCGGGCGGCGAGCCGTACCTGGTGGTTGGCGGTGCGCGTGCCGGTCATGGTCCGACCGTACGACTGCCCAGGAGTTGGGTGTGCGTTGCGACTGCAGATGCCGGTGCGCTGAGACGATGTAGGGCTGTCGGCGACCGCGCCGGTGAACGCCCCGAGGAACGACTCCCCGTGACCTGGAGGTCGACGTGAGCGTGTCGCCCGACGCCCGGCGCGCGCGCGTGACGGCACCCCTCAGCGGTGATGTCGCGCGGACCGAAGCGGCGCGCCGCCTCGTCGCCTCCGCGGCGCACAGCGCCCCGCTGGACCGCCTCGCCGAGCTGGCCCGCAGCCTGGTGGCCACCTCGGCGGCACAGATCACCCTGCTGGCGGCCGAGCAGACCGTCGTGGCGACCGCCGGCGCGGCCGGTGACCTCATCGCCCGCGTCTCGCCGCTGGAGGACTCGCTGTGCGCGCGCAGCGCGCTGAAGGGCAGCGCCCTGGTCATCCCGGACGCGACAGCGGACCCCCGGGTCGCGGCACTGCCGCCGGTCGTCGACGGGGTCATCGCCGCCTACGTCGGGGTCCCGCTGCGTACCGCTGCCGGGCACGTCGTCGGCGCGCTGTGCGTCTTCGAGCCGCTGCCACGACCCTGGTCGCGCAACGAGGTGGCCCTGCTCGAGCAGCTGGCCTCCCGCGTGCTCGCGGAGGTCGAGCTGGCCGCGCTGTCGGCGGACTTCGAGGCGAGCCGGCTGCGGTGGGAGCTGGCGATCGAGGCAGCCGGCATCGGCTCCTTCGACTGGGACCTCACCGCCGGGCACCTGGTGTGGGACGAGCGGCTGCAGAGCCTGTTCGGTTACGGGCCCGGCGGCTTCGCCGAGCGGATCGACGCCGCCTTCGACCGCATCCACCCGGACGACCGCGCGGGCGTGGAGGCGGCCATCTCGGACGCGGTCGCCACCTGCGGTGACTACCGCGCGGAGTACCGCGTCCTGCTGCCGGACGGTGACCTGCGCTGGCAGGCGGCCCGCGGCGCCGTGGTCGCCGACGAGCAAGGCACCGCGGTGCGCCTCGTCGGGACGGCCTACGACGTGACCGACGCCCGTACGGGGCGGGACAGGGCCGCGCACCTGCTGGCCACGATGGCCACCGGTTTCCTCTCGGTCGACCGATCGTGGCGGGTCGACTACATCAACGCCATCGGTGAGCGGGTCACCGGCACGCGCGCGGGCGAGCTGGTCGGGCGGCGGCTGTGGGAGGCCTTCCCTGGCCTCGAGGAGCTCGCCTTCGGCCAGGAGTACAAGCGCGCCATGGCGACCGGTGAAGCGGTCGAGTTCGAGGCCTACTACCCGCACCTCGGTGCGTGGTTCGAGGTGCGGGCGGTCCCCTCCGCGGACGGTCTCGCGCTCTACTTCCTCGACATCACCGCCCGTCGCGAGAGCCAGGAGCAGTCGGCCGCGGCCACTGCCCGGCTCGAGCTGCTGGCCGGCGTGAGCGCCGAGCTGGGGGCCAGCCTCGAGGCGCCGGCCGCGGTGGCGCGGCTCGCGGAGCTGCTGGTGCCCGGGTTGGCCGACTGGTGCATCGTCACGCTGGTCGAGGAGGACGGTGGTCTGGTCGACGCGGGCTGGTGGCACGGCGACGTGGCGCTCCGGCCGGTGGTCGAGCGCTACACGCAGGTGCGGGCGCCCCTGCTGTCCGCGCGCTCCTACGTCGCGCAGGCGCACGGCTCGGGTGACGTGGCGCTCGTGCCTCGTGGGGCCACCCAGGCGGTGCTCGACGTGCTCAGCCCGGGGGAGGCGCACGACCTCATCCGCCGGTTGGCTCCCGAGTCGCTGGCCGTGCTGCCGCTGCGCGGTCGCACGCGCGCGGTCGGGTTGGTGTCGCTCTTCCGCGATGCCGGGCGCCCGCCGCTGGAGGGCGACGATCTCGTCACAGCGCTCGAGGTGGCGGCCCGCGCCGGGCTCGCGCTCGACAACGCGCGCCTCTACGACCAGCAGCGCAGCGTGGCGGAGGCCCTGCAGCGCAGCCTGCTGACCGCGCCGCCCGAGCCCGACCACTGCGAGATCGTGGTGCGGTACGAACCGGCCGCCGAGGTGGCCTCCGTCGGAGGTGACTGGTTCGACGCCTTCCTGCAGTCAGACGGCGCGACGGTGCTCGTGATCGGCGACGTCGTCGGGCACGACGTCGCCGCCGCGGCGGCGATGGGCCAGCTGCGCGGGCTGCTGCGCGGCATCGCGTGGTACAGCGGCGCCGGTCCGGCGGAGGTCCTCCGGGGGCTCGACGCGGCGGTCGAGGGGCTGCAGCTGGAGACGACGGCCAGTGCGATCGTGGCCCGGGTGGAGCAGTCCGGTGCGGACCTCGAGGCAGGGGTGCGACGGCTGCGCTGGTCCAACGCGGGGCACCCCCCGCCGCTCGTCCTGCACCCCGACTCCTCGGTCTCGGTGCTCGACGGACCGGAGGCAGACCTGCTCCTCGGCATCGACCCGCGCACCGATCGCAGCGAGGCAACGCTCGACGTGGAGAGCGGCTCGACCGTGCTGCTCTACACCGACGGGCTGGTGGAGCGTCGGGGCCAGGGGATCGACGAGGGGCTCAGCGCCCTGGTCGAGGCGCTCGCGACGCTGGCGCACCTGCCGCTGCAGGAGCTCTGCGACGGGCTGCTCGACCGGTTGCTGCCCGAGCGGGGGGAGGACGACGTCGCCCTGGTTGCGGTGCGACTGCACCCGGAGGGAGGCGCGCGCCCCGCGGAGGCGGGACCCACGTCGGTCCCGCCGCAGCTGCGTCGCGACGGGTAGCCGCGTCGAGCGCTCACGCCGGCAGGAGGCCTACGACGCGGCACTCCTGCGCGGAGGTACGTGCCGCCTCGAGCACCCGCAGCACCGTCACGGCGTCGGCCGGGTCGACCGGCACGGGGCGCAGCCCGCGCACCGCGGCTCCCCAGGCGGCGTAGAGCGCCTGGTAGGCGCCGGCCACAGGGGGCACCCGGCGGCTGTCGCCGTCCACGCCGACGGCGGCCCAGGCGTCCTCCGGCGGCATACCCCAGCGGTCATCGGCGGGTGACCCGCCGGCCCGCAGCGCCGCCTCCTGCGGGTCGAGCTCGGGGGCGACGAAGCCGCCGGCGCTGCCGAGCACCCGCAGCCGCGGTCCGCGCAGCGCGGTGAGGACGCTGACCCACAGGTGGCTCCTGGCACCGCCGACGTGCGTGAGCGCGAGGAAGGCGTCGTCGTCCACCGGGGACGCGGGGCGAAGCGCGGCGACCTCGGCGTAGACCTCGACGACCGGCCCGAGCAGCTGCACGGCCTGGTCCACGAGGTGGCTGCCGAGGTCGGTGAGCACGCCGCCGCCGTCGGCGGGGTCACCGCTGGAGCGCCACCCGGCGGCGACCGCTGGCCGCCACCGCTCGAAGCGGGACTCGAGACGCTGCACGATGCCGAGCTCACCGGTGTCCACCGCGCGCCGCAGGGTCAGCCAGTCGCTGTCCCAACGCCGGTTCTGGTACGTGCTGAGCAGCACGCCGCGCTCGCTCGCCCGATCGACGAGCCGCTGCGCGGCAACGGATGTCACCGCCAGCGGCTTGTCCACGAGCACGGGCAGCCCAGCCTCGACGGCAGCGAGCGCCAGCGGCAGGTGCGTGCGGTTGGGCGTGGCGACGACGACGGTGTCGACCTCGCCGGCCCGCGCCCAGAGCTGCTCGGCGTCCTCGAGCACCCGCACGCCGGGGATGCGGGTGCGCGCCTGCGCCGCCCGCGCCGGGTCGCGGGTCACGACGGCCGTCACGCGCAAACCGGGAACGGCTGCGATGACGGGGGCGTGGAAGGTCGCGCCAGCCGTGCCGTACCCGATCAGTGCGACCCGGAGCTCGTCCACCGCCCCAGCCTGACGGCTCACGCTCGTAGCCTTCGCACATGTGCCGCAACATCAAGCCACTGAGCAACATGGAGCCCCCGGCGACGGGTGAGGAGGTTCAAGAGGCTGCGCTGCAGTACGTCCGCAAGATCAGCGGGACGGCCAAGCCCTCGCTGGCCAACGTCGACGCCTTCGACCGTGCCGTTGCCGCGATCACCGTCGCGTCGAGCCGTCTGCTCGGTGAACTGGTGACCACCGCGCCTTCCAAGGACCGCGAGGTCGAGGCGGCCAAGGCGCGCGCCCGCTGGGTGGCCCGTTCCGGCCGCTAGCGGCTCTGGCTACGCCAGAGGTCGACGCCGCCCTCCACGGCGTAGGCGTCGATCTCCGCCAGCTCGTCAGCGGAGAGGTCGGGCCGGCTCAGGGCAGCGACGTTCTCCTCGAGCTGGCGGACGCTGCTCGCCCCGATGACGAGCGAGGTCATCCGCTCGTCGCGCAAGGCCCACACCAGCGCGAGCTGGGCGAGTGTCTGACCTCGGCGCTGCGCGACGCCGGCCAGGCCGCGCAGCCGCTCCACGTTGTCGGGGGAGAGCTGAGCCTCGTCGATGATGTCGTAGCGGTGCATGCGGGAGCCCTCGGGCACGCTGCCGAGGTACTTGTCGGTGAGCAGCCCCTGCGCCAGCGCGGTGAACCCGATGCACCCGACGCCCGCCGGCTGCAGCACGTCGAGCAGCCCGTCTTCCTCGACCCAGCGGTTGAGCATGGAGTAGGACGGCTGGTGGATGAGCAGGGGCGTACCGAGCTCGCGGAGGATCTCGACGGCCTGCGCGGTCCGCTCCGGGCCGTAGGAGGAGATGCCGGCGTAGGTCGCCCGGCCCGAGCGCACCGCCGCGTCGAGCGCACCCATCGTCTCCTCGAGCGGTGTCTCGGGGTCCGGGCGGTGGGAGTAGAAGATGTCGACGTGGTCGAGCCCGAGCCGGGCGAGGCTCGCGTCCAGACTGCCCAGCAGGTACTTCCGAGAGCCGCCGTCGCCGTACGGCCCCGGCCACATGTCCCACCCGGCCTTCGTCGAGATCACCAGCTCGTCGCGGTACGGGGCGAAGTCCTCGCGCAGGATGCGACCGGCGTTGACCTCGGCGGAGCCGTACGGCGGCCCGTAGTTGTTGGCCAGGTCGAAGTGGGTGATGCCGAGGTCGAAGGCCCGGCGCATGATCGCCCGCGAGGTCTCCAGCGGCCGGTCGTCGCCGAAGTTCCACCAGAACCCCAGCGACAGCAGCGGCAGCCGAAGCCCGCTCCGGCCGCAGCGGCGGTAGGTCATGGCGTCGTAGCGCCCGGGCGCCGCGGAGTAGGTCACGCCGGTGCCCTACCCCAGGACGGGCGGCACCCGCGCGTCAGCGCCCGGTGGCCGCCACCCTGCCCTGCAACCGCGGTGCGATGTTGGCGCGGGAGAGGTCACCGCCGTAGTGGGCCGCCAGGCGGGGGTCCATCACGCGGCGCCACAGCGGCGGCGCGTAGGCGAGCAGCATCATCGGGGCGTACCCGGCCGGGAGCTGCGGCGCCTCGGCCATGCTGCGCAGCACCTGGTAACGGCGCCCGGCGTTGGCGTGGTGGTCGGAGTGCCGCTGCAGCTGGTAAAGGAAGAGGTTGCTCACCGTGGTGTCGCTGTTCCAGCTGTGCTCTGGGCGCACCCGCTCGTAGGCACCGTTGGCCTGCGCCCGGCGCAGCAGCCCGTAGTGCTCGAGGTAGTTGACGACCTCGAGCAGCGAGAAGCCGAGCACCGCCTGCAGGGCGAGCCACGGCAGCACGCCGAGGCCGAAGACCGCCGCGAGCGCACCGAAGAGGACCACCGTCATCGACCAGACGACCAGCAGCTCGTTGCGCAGGGAGAGGAAGCGCAGCCCCTTGCGCGACAGCCGGGCCTGCTCGAGGTGCACGGCGCTGCGGACGCCGCCGACGACGCTGCGCGGGAGGAAGGCGTAGAAGCCCTCGCCGTACCGGGAGCTGGCCGGGTCCTCAGGGGTCGCCACGCGTACGTGGTGCCCGCGGTTGTGCTCCAGGGAGAAGTGGCCGTAACCGCTCTGCGCCAGCGCCAGCTTGGCCAGCCAGCGCTCGAGGTCCTCGCGCTTGTGGCCGAGCTCGTGCGCGGTGTTGATGGCGACGCCGGCGACGATGCCGGTGGTCACCGCGAGGCCGAGGTGGTCGACCCAGGACAGGCCACCACTCGACCACTGCCGGCAGGCGAAGACCAGCCCGGCGAGCTGCGCGGGGAGGTAGGCGTACGTCGCCCAGCGGTAGAAGTGGTCGGCTTCGAGCTGGGCGCGCAGCTCCTCGGGCGGGTTCGCCCGGTCGTAGCCGACGACGAGGTCGAGCAGTGGGAGCAGCACGAAGACGAAGACGGGGCCGAACCACCAGAAGGCGCCGAGCCCGGTGAGCGAGACCAGGCCCCAGGCGGCGAAGGGGGTGGCCGGGATGCACAGCGCGGAGAGCCACAGCAGCCGCTTGCCGTCCCGCCACTCCGTCGGCGTCGTGATCGGGTCGCGGCTCACCCGGAGGTCGTCCTGTGCGGCCCGGGTGGGGACGGTGGTCGTCATGGCTGCCTCCTGTGGAGCCGCTCACGTACTGCGGTGACACCACAGTGGCACGGAGCAGCTCGGTTGACAAGTAAGCCGACTGTGTCAACGCGAGAGGATGACGCCGTGCAGCTCGAGAGCGCGGTGCCGCCGCTGCGGCTCAGCTTTCGTCGGGAGGCCCGCGAGCGGGCCATCGAGACCGCCTTCGCGATCACCGTCGAGCAGGGCTGGGAGGCAGTGCGCCTCACCGATGTCGCTGTGCGCGTGGGGGTCTCGCGGCCGGTGCTCTACAAGGAGTTCGGCAGTAAGCAGGGCCTCGGCGAGGCGGTCTGGGGGCGCGAGGTCGAGCGCTTCCTCAGCGGCCTCCTCGGGGCGCTGGGAGCGGTCGGGGCGGACGTCGCGGCGGGCATCGAGGCGGCGGTGGACCACACGCTGCGCAGCGCCGACAGCAACCCCCTGCTGCACGCCGTGCTGACCGGCGACCCGGCGGGTGGTGACACCCTGCTGCCCCTGCTCACGGTGCGCAGCGGCCCGATGCTCGCGGCGTGCACGGCCGCGCTCGGGGGGTGGCTCGCGGCCCGCGTACCCGCGTGGTCGGGCGAGGAGATCGAGGTGGCGGTGGACAGCCTGGTGCGCCTGACGGTGAGCCACCTGGTGACGCCGGCAGGGCCGCCGGAGGTCGTCGCTCCCCGGCTCGCGGCTGTCGCGCTGCGCTACCTGGGTGTCCCGACCGATGGGGCGCCGGTGGTGGGCGGGCCGGCTTCCTAGAGTGGCGCGGTGGCGCGGCGGGAGCAGGTGAGCCAGGCGCTCGACGAGCAGCTGTGCTTCGCGGTCTACGCGGCGTCTCGGGCGATCACCGCTCGTTACCGACCGCTGCTGGACGAGCTGGGGCTGACCTACCCGCAGTACCTCGTACTGCTGGTCCTGTGGGAGGGCGGCGCCCCGCAGACGGTGAGCGACCTCGGCGCCCGGCTGCGGCTCGACTCCGGGACGCTCTCGCCCCTGCTGGGCCGCCTCGAGGGAGCCGGGCTGGTCGAGCGTCGGCGGCGCGCTGACGACGAGCGCTCCGTGCACGTGCTCCTCACCGCGGCGGGCACCGCGCTGCAGGAGCGCGCGCTGGAGGTGCCGTGCCGGATGGGCGCGGCGATGGCCCTCGACCCCGCGGAGCTGGGCCGGCTCCGCGACGAGCTGACCGCCCTGGCCACCCGTCTCGACACGCAGTAGGTTGCTCGCAACCCATCCGACGACACAACCCGAGGAGCCCGCTGTGCCCAACCGCGACGCGACCACCCACTGGACCGGCGGCCTGCAGGACGGCAAAGGCCGCGTCAGCCTCGACTCCTCCAACGCGGGGCAGTACGACGTGAGCTTCCCGACCCGCGCCGGCAACCCCGACGGCCAGACCAGCCCGGAGGAGCTGATCGCCGCGGCGCACTCGGCCTGCCTGGCGATGAACCTCTCCGGCGTGCTCGACGCCGAGGGCCTCACGGCCACGAGCATCGATGTCAGTGCGGAGGTCGACCTCGGGCCCGACCCGGCCGGTGGCTTCATGCTCAAGGGCATCGCCCTCACCCTGCGGGCCGACCTGCCCGGCGTCGACGCCGAGCGCTTCGCGGCGCTCGCCGCCACCGCCGAGCGCACCTGCCCCGTGACCAAGGCGCTGACCGGTACGACGATCACCCTGGACGCCGCCCTCGCCTGAGCCGCCGCCCGCCACGCCGAGCCCCCCGTTGTGCGTGATCCACTGCTGACCTGCGCGCATGCGGCGATCACGCACAACGGATCCCAGGGGTCAGGTCACCGCGAGCTGCAGCGGGTGGCGTGGGGGTGCCGGGATGTCGGGATGGAGGTCGGGGGCCGGCTCGTACTCGCCCGCGACGAGGCGCAGCGGCACCCGGCCGGCCCAGTGCGGGAGCGCCAGGTCGGCGTCGTCGTCGACCGCGCCGTGCGCCCGGACCTTGACCGACACCATGACCAGCGGGAGCGCGAGGACCCCCACCATCGCGAGCTCGCGCTCGGTGGGTGGCCGGCACTGGGCGCTCCGGCCGGGGGCGACCGCATCGACCAACGCCGCCAGCACGGCGCGCTTCTCGGCGGGGTCGGTCACCGGCACCGCCCGCCCCGCCACGACCACACTGCGGCTGTCGATGGAGTGGTGCACGGCGCTGCGCGCGAGGACCAAGGCCAGCGGTTGGCTCACCGCCACGCTGACGTCGACGCCCCCGTCGCGGGCGGCCAGCGAGGTCGTCGCGCCGCTCGAGGCATGCAGGTGCAGCACGCTGCCGCGGCGTACGTGCAGCTGCGGCAGCACGCGGGGGAGCCCGCCCACCACCGTCGCCACCGAGCAGAGGACGGTGCTGTCGAGCACCTCGTGCGCGAGCGCCTCGTCGTAGGAGATGCGCTCCTGATGGCGGGCGGCGGTGGTCGCGGGGGTGGGTGTGTAGGTCATGCCGGTGCTCCTCACTCGTACCCAATACGTACTGGTACGATCTGCTGCTTGTGACGAGACAGTACGCCATCACCGGCCGCTCGGCGAGCGACATCGCGACGAGCGTCGAGCGGGGCGTGGCAGGCGGTGATCTCCGAGTCGGCTCACTGCTCCCCCCGGTCCGGGCGCTGGCGGCGACCCTGGGGGTGGCGCCGGGCACGGTGGCCGGTGCCTACGGGCGGCTGCGCGACCTCGGCCTGGTCGAGACCGGCGGCCGACGGGGCACCCGGGTGCGGGCGCGCCCCTCGGTGCTGCCCCGCAGCGCCGCCGCCTTGCCCACACCGCCCGGGGCGCGCGACGTCTCCCTCGGACAGCCGGACCCGGCGTTGCTGCCACGCCTGGACCGGCACCCGCAGGTGCTCGAGGGCACTCGCGGGTACGACCTCGACCGGGTCGAGCCGGGGCTGGCGAGCGTCGCCCGCGCCGCGCTGGACGCAGATGGCGTGCCGGCCGGAGCCGTGCAGGTCACCGGGGGGGCGCTCGACGGCATGGAGCGCGTGCTCGGCGCCTGGCTACGCCCGGGGGACCGGGTGGCGGTGGAGGACCCCGGCTGGGGCAACGCCCTCGACCTGCTCGCCGCGCTCGACCTCGACCCGGTCGCCATGCCCGTCGACGGCGAGGGCCCGACGGTCGCGGGGTTGCAGACCGCGCTAGCCGGCGGCGCCAGGGCGGTGCTGATCACCTCACGTGCGCAGAACCCCACCGGTGCCGCGATCACCGCGCGGCGGGCGACCGGGCTACGGGCGGTGCTGGCGGCCGCTCCCGACGTGCTGGTCGTGGAAGACGACCACTGTGCGGAGCTCTCCGCCGAGCCGCTGCACGTCGTGGTCGGCGGCACCCGTCGCTGGGCCTTCCTGCGCTCGGCGTCGAAGCCGTACGGCCCCGACCTGCGGCTGGCGCTGCTGGTGGCCGACCCGGCGACCGCCGCGCGCGTCGCCGGGCGCCAGCGCCTGGGCGCCGGTTGGGTCAGCACCGTCTTGCAGCGCCTGCTGCTCGCGCTGCTCACCGATCCCAAGACCCAGCGCAAGGTGGCGCGGGCAGCCAAGACCTACGACGCCAGGCGGACCCGCCTGCTGGCGGCGCTGGCGGAGCGGGGCGTCAGCGCCAGCGGGCGTACCGGGCTCAACGTCTGGGTCCCGGTCGGGGACGAGGCGAGCGCCGCCGCGCAGCTGCTCTCCCGCGGCTGGGTGCCCCGCCTCGGCAGCCGGTCGCGGCTGGAGAGCCCGCCGGGGCTGCGGCTGACCGTGGCGGGGCTGACGCCGGCCGACGTGGACGCCCTCGCCGACGCGGTCGCCGCCGCGCTCGCCCCGACCCAGGCCACCGGGGCCTGAGGGCTGTCTGTGATGCTGGCACAAGGGGAGCGCGGCGAGGGGTGCGTACGTTGCACTCATCAGGCGCGCCACCGTGGTGCGCACGAGGAGAGAGAAGCCATGGCCGCCGTCGACCGGCTCCGATCGAGCAACCCCGCCTTCCGCAACCTGCAGACGCCCTCGCCGGGACAGCTCAGCGAGATGTACGGCACCAGCGAGCGCGTCACCACCGAGGACGTCATCGTCCACACCGGTGGGCTGCTCATCCTGCTCGCCGCCTTCGGTGGGCTCGGCTGGGCGGTCACCTCTGGCGGTGGCACACCGGGCCTCGCGCTGTCAGCCGGTCTCGTCGCCCTCGGCCTCTCCTTCTTCATCTCGCTGTCCCGCAAGACACGTCCCGCGGCCGTGGTCGTCTTCACCGCCTTCGAGGGCGTCTTCGTGGGCGCGATCAGCCACGTCTACGAGACCGCGTACAGCGGGATCGTCCTGCAGGCGCTGCTCGGCACCGGCGTCGTCTTCCTGGTGATGCTGGGGCTGCACCGCTCCGGACGGGTCCGGGCAACACCGCGCATGCAGCGCATCGTGCTGGGCAGCCTGCTCGGCGTCGTCGGGCTCAGCCTGCTCGACCTCGTCATCCACGGCTTCGGCGGCACTGTGCCGATCTTCGACGGCTCCGGGCCGCTGTCGATCCTGCTCACCTTGGCCATCCTGGTGATCGCCTCGCTGCAGTTCACCCTCGACTTCGCATACGTCGAGGCCGCGGTGGCCGCCGGGGCGCCCCGCTCGATCGCCTGGCGACTGGCCTTCGGCCTGGTCGTCTCCTTCGTCTGGGTCTACCTGGAGCTGCTGCGCCTGCTCGGCCAGCTCCGCCGCTAGTCCGCTGCGGTGGGCTGGCTGGGAGACCTCGAGCGGCTCACGGCGAGCTTGCGGAGTCGGCCGCCGGGGTGGTGGGCGCACGGGGAGCGGGAGGCAGCCGCCCGGACCCTCGTCGAGCGCCTCGCGGACCTGGGCCGGGAGGCCGGTGACCCGGTGCCGGCCGGTGCCGCACCGATGGCCGTCGCCCCCTACGCGCTCGCCGACCAGCTCCTGGTGCTGGGGCAGGACCTGGTCGGCGCCGATCCCGGCGGCATGGTGGCTGCGGGCGCCGCCGCGGCGTTCGCCGCCGCCTCGTCGGTGCTGCAGGCCCCGCTGAGGGGAGCGCGGGCGCACGGCTGACAGTCGTCCGGACCGCGCAGCCGCCCCCGGGCCCGCCGGGGCGGCTCGGCTGCGGTCCGCGCTACGCGCCGGGCCGGGCGGCCGCGCCGGGCCGGGCATCTACGGAACATGCCACGACGGCATGTTCCGTAGGTGCCACGACAGAGCGCGGGGCTCGTGCGGAGACGCCTCGAAGCTGACGTCCCCTGCCGGGCAGGGCGCTCGGGTCAGCTGAGCCGCTCGATGATCATCGCCATGCCCTGGCCGCCACCGACGCACATGGTCTCCAAGCCGAAGGTGCCGTCACGGGTCTCGAGGCCGTTGAGCAGCGTGGACAGGATGCGTGCGCCGGTCATGCCGAAGGGGTGGCCGACCGCGATGGCGCCGCCGTGCACGTTGAGCTTCTCGGGATCGAGCCCGAGCTCGCGGTAGCTGGGGATGACCTGCGCGGCGAAGGCCTCGTTGATCTCGGCGAGGTCGATGTCACCGATGGACATCCCGGCCCTGGCCAGCGCCTGCCTGCTCGCCTCGACCGGGCCGAGCCCCATGATCTCCGGGGAGAGGCCGGTGACGCCGGTGCTGACGATGCGCGCGAGCGGGGTGATGCCCAGCTCGGCGGCCTTGGTGTCGCTCATGACGACCACCGCGGCGGCGCCGTCGTTGAGCGGGCAGGCGTTGCCGGCGGTGACCGTGCCGTCGGGCCGGAAGACCGGCCGCAGCCCGCTCATGCCCTCGACCGTGACCCCGGCGCGGGGGCCGTCGTCGGCGCTGACCTGCGTACCGTCCGGCTTAGTCAGGGGAGTGATGTCCCTGGCCCAGAAGCCGTCGGCGATGGCCTTCTCGGCGCGGTTCTGCGAGCGGGTGGCCCACTCGTCCTGCTCGGCGCGGGTGATGCCCTTGAGCTGGGCGACGTTCTCCGCGGTCTGACCCATGGCGATGTAGACGTCGGGGATGGCGCCGTCCTCGCGCGGGTCGTGCCACGTGCCGCCGCCGGCGGCGAGGCCGGCCGTGCGCTGCTCGGCCTCCGCGTAGTTCGGGTTCATGGTGTCGGGGAGCCCGTCGCTGCTGCCCTTGCCGAAGCGGCTCACGGCCTCGGCGCCGACGGACAGAAAGACGTCGCCCTCGCCCGCCTTGATGGCGTGGAAGGCCATCCGCGTGGTCTGCAGCGACGAGGAGCAGTACCGCGTGATCGTCGCGCCGGGGATGTGGTCGTACCCGAGGTTGGTGGCCACCACCCGGCCCATGTTGTAACCCTGCTCGCCACCGGGGAGTCCGCAGCCGAGGTAGAGGTCCTCGATCAGCGCCGGGTCGAGGGCGGGGACCTTGGCGAGCGCAGCCTGGACCATCTGGGTGGCCATGTCGTCCGCGCGGAGGTCGGTCAGCGAGCCCTTGAAGGCGCGGCCGATGGGCGAGCGGGCGAGGGCGACGATGACTGCCTCGGGCATGAGGGCTCCTGTGGGTGCCGGGTGCGGGGTGCCCCCGCGCGTCGCTCCACGGTAACGAGCGGTGCGGCGGCCCCGTGCCACGGGCCGTCGCCGGCGCCACCAGGGGCGACACACCGCGAGCACAACCGGAGCGCAACGTCGGCCCACTCGTACGCGATGGTGCGACCAGGCAGGCGCGTCCACCGACGACGGCCGCCGCAGGACCCGAGCACTCCCTCGAGCGAAAGGACCACCATGAGCTGGACCCGCAAGCGCACCGTGATCGCCACGGCGCTCCCCGCCCTGGCCGTCGGCGCCGGCGCTGTCGCGATCGGCACCGCCGGTGCCGCCGGCACCGTCTCCAACTACCGGACCGCGGTGAGCTGCGCCCGCGCCGTGCCGGCGGTCATCGATCCGTTGGCGCTCTACACCAGGGACTTCGACGTGAGCGGCTCGACCGTGCGCGGCACCGTGCCCGCCATCAAGGTCCAGCCGGACGGAGCGACGGTCACCGCCGCGCGCATCCAGCTCACCGTGACGAGCCTGTCGCGCAACGCCGGCCTGGGCAACGCCACGCTGCCGGGGCACAGCTACACCATCCCGGTCTCGGTGCACAACCCGCCGGTCACGCAGTCGGTGACCGTGGCGGCGGGCTCGACCCCTGGGTACAGCATCCGCACGGACGGCACCAAGGCGCACGTCAAGGTCACCCTGGTCTCGGCCGCCGCGACCAGGGTCGAGAGCCACCTGGTGGTCGGCAGCACCTGCCCGCCCGGTGAGACCGAGGACGCGACGCTCGACCCCAACAGCCCGTCGCCGACGGCGTCCGCGTCGACCTCCACCTCGACCAGCCCGAGCGCGAGCGCCACGGCTTCGACCAGCCCGAGCGCCACGGCTTCGACGAGCGCGAGCCCATCGACCTCCGCGATCCCGATCCCCACCACCACCTGAGCACCGGGCCGGGGTCGCGGGGGACCACCCGCGGCCCCGGCCCCGCCCCGCGCCGCCTACGGTCGGTGCGTGCAGATCGCCGACTCCGTCGCCGAGCTCGTCGGCAACACCCCGCTCGTCCGGCTCCGCTCGGTGGCCGCCGGCCTGCCGGCCGCGGTGGTCGCCAAGGTCGAGTACATGAACCCCGGTGGCAGCGTGAAGGACCGCATCGCGGCCACCATGGTCGACGCCGCCGAGCAGCGCGGTGACCTGCTGCCGGGCGGCACCATCGTCGAGCCCACGAGCGGCAACACCGGCGTCGGGCTGGCCATCGTCGCCGCCCAGCGCGGGTACTCCTGCACCTTCATCGTGCCGGACAAGGTCGCCCCGGAGAAGATCGCCGTGCTGCGGGCCTACGGCGCCGATGTCGTCGTGTGCCCGTACGCGGTCGCGCCGGAGGACCCGCGCTCCTACTACTCGACCGCGGCCCGGCTGACCGCCGAGATCCCAGGGGCCTGGCGGCCGGACCAGTACAGCAACCCGGACAACCCGCGCTCGCACTACGAGTCGACGGGGCCGGAGGTGTGGGCCCAGACCGACGGCACGGTCACCCACTTCGTCGCTGGCGTGGGTACGGGCGGCACCATCGGCGGGGCCGGTCGCTACCTCAAGGAGGTCAGTGCGGGCGGGGTCCGCATCGTGGGCGCCGACCCGCAGGGGTCCGTCTACAGCGGGGGGGACGGGCGTCCGTACCTCGTCGAGGGGGTGGGGGAGGACTTCTGGCCGGCGACGTACGACCCGAGCGTGGTCGACGAGATCGAGGCGATCAGCGACCGCGACAGCTTCCTGATGACGCGGCGGTTGGCGCGGGAGGAGGCGCTGCTCGTCGGCGGCTCCTGCGGCATGGCGGTCGTCGCCGCGCTCCGGGTCGCCGAGCGGGCGCAGCCCGGTGACCTGGTGGTGGTGCTGCTGCCCGACAGCGGCCGCGGTTACCTCTCCAAGATCTACAACGATGAGTGGATGGCCGACTACGGCTTCGTCACGTCGACTGCCGGCAGCACCGTCGGGGATGTGCTGCAGCGCAAAGACTCCGGTGTCCCGGGCTTCGTCCACACGCACCCGTACGAGACGGTGCGCGATGCCATCGACATCCTGCGGGAGTACGGCGTGAGCCAGCTGCCCGTGGTCAAGGCGGAGCCGCCGGTCAAGACGGCCGAGCTGCTCGGCTCGGTCGTGGAGCGCGACCTGCTGGACGCGCTGTTCACCGGGCGGGCGCAGCTCGCCGACCCGCTCGAGCGGCACATGGGCCCGGCGTTGCCGCTCATCGGCGTGGGGGAGCCGGTGGCCGCCGCGGTGCACGCGCTCGAGAGCGCGGACGCTGCCGTGGTCGTCGACGACGGGCAGCCGGTCGGCGTCGTGACCCGCCAGGACCTGCTCGGCTTCCTCGCGGTGGGGGGCTGACATGGCTGACGTCGCAGGGCCGGGGCCCTGGACCGCGGAGGAGTGGGGCCTCGACACGTTGGCCATCCATGCCGGGCAGGACCCGGACCCGGCCTACCGCGCGGTCGCCGTCCCCGTCTACCAGACCTCGACCTACGCGCAGCCGGAGGTCGGCCAGCACGTGGGGCCGTACGACTACGCCCGCAGCGCCAACCCGACCAGGACCGCGTTGGAGCAGTGCCTGGCCGCGCTCGAGGGCGGTAGCCGGGCGGTCGCCTTCAGCAGCGGCCTGGCAGCGGAGGACGCGCTGCTGCGGGCGCTGCTCAAGCCCGGAGACCACCTCGTCATCCCCGACGACGCCTACGGCGGCACCTACCGGCTCATCGACAAGGTGCTCGCGCCGTGGGGGGTGGCGTACTCCCCTGTGGCCGTCTCGGACGTCGAGGCGGTACGCGCGGCGCTCCGCACCGAGACCAAGGTGGTCTGGGTCGAGACCCCGACCAACCCGCTGCTCGGGATCGCCGACATCCGGGCGCTCGCCGACGTGGCGCACGAGGCTGGTGCGCTGCTGGTGGTCGACAGCACCTTCGCCTCACCCGCGCTGCAGAACCCGCTCGCGCTGGGCGCCGACGTGGTGGTGCACTCGACCACGAAGTACCTCGGCGGGCACAGCGACGTGGTCGGCGGCGCGCTCGTGGTGGCGGACCCGGAGCTCGGCGAGCGCCTGGTCTTCCACCAGAACTCGATGGGCGCCGTGCCAGGGCCGTGGGACTGCTGGCTGACCCTGCGCGGCATCAAGACGCTCGGCATCCGGATGGAGCGGCATTGCGCCAATGCGAGACGGGTGGTGGAGGTGCTGCAGCGCAGCGACTCCGTCCGAGAGGTCCGGTGGCCCGGTCTGCCGTCGCACCCGGGCCACGAGGTGGCGACCCGGCAGATGCGGGACTTCGGCGGCATGGTCTCCGTGCGGATGGCGGGCGGCGTGGACGCGGCGCTCGCCCTGTGCCGCGGCACGCACGTCTTCACGCTGGCGGAGTCGCTGGGCGGCGTCGAGTCGCTGATCGAGCTGCCGGCGAAGATGACGCACGCCAGCGTCTCCGGCAGCGCGCTCGAGGTGCCCGCGGACCTGGTGCGCCTGTCCGTCGGCATCGAGTCGGCGGACGACCTGGTGACCGACCTCGAGCACGCGCTCACGGGTCTGCCGCGGGCATAGATACAAGCAGGCTTGACTGTTTGTACGACATGGTCGCAGGATGAGCCGCATGAGCGTCTCCGTCGTCGAGCGCACGCAGGCCGGGCGCAGCAGGGAGACCCGGCGGCGGTTGATGGAGGCGGTCGTCGGCTGCCTGGTCGAGCGGGGCTGGGCGGGGACGACGACCTCCCTCGTCGCCGAGCGCGCCGGGGTGTCGCGTGGCGCGATGCTGCACCACTTCGCCAGCCGCGGTGAGCTGGTCGCCGCCGCGGTGCAGCACGTCGGTCGGCAGGCCGAGGAGGAGCTGCTGGCCCGAGGTGAGGTGGTCAGGTCGGTGGCTCCCGAGCGACGGACCCGCGCGGTCGTCGAGCTCATCGCCGACTTCTTCATCAGCCCGGTCTTCGCTGCGGCACTCGAGCTCTGGGTGGCCGCCCGGACGGACGAGCAGCTCAGGGCGCAGGTGATCCCGTTGCAGGCTCAGGTCGGTCGCGAGACCCACCGCCTGGCCGTCGCGCTGCTCGGGGCCGACGAGTCGCGGCCGGGGGTGCGGGAGGCGGTGCAGGCGACGCTGGACCTCGCCAGGGGCCTCGCGCTCGCCGACCAGCTCGTGGACGACCGCCGCCGCCGGCGGAGGGTGGTCGCGCAGTGGGCGGTGCAGCTCGAGCGACAGCTCGCGGCATGACGGTGCTCGAGGGGCTGCTGAGCGACCTCGCCGCCGAGGGCGCCGACCTCGACACACGCGTCGCGGCGCTCGACGAGGCCGGCTGGGCGACGCCGACGCCGGCGCAGGGGTGGGACATCAAGCGCCAGGTGGCGCACCTCGCGTGGACCGACGACGTGTCCCTTGCCAGCAGCACCGACCCGGCGGCCTTCGCGCGGGTGCTGCAAGAGGCGGCGCAGGACCCCACGGGTGCCGTCGACGCCGCGGCTCTGGCGCGCAGCGGCACGCCGAGCGCCACCCTGCTGGCCTCCTGGCGTGACGGCAGAGCCGCTCTGCTGCAGGCCCTTGAGGCGGTGCCCAGCGGCACGAGGCTGCCGTGGTTCGGACCGCCGATGAGCGCCGCGTCGATGACGACGGCTCGCATCATGGAGACCTGGGCACACGGCCAGGACGTCGCTGACGCGCTCGGCCAGCTGAGGGAACCCTCGGCCCGGCTCCAGCACGTGGCGCGGCTGGGGGCCAGGACCCACGGTTACGCCCACCTGGTCAACGGCCTCGACCCGCCGGCCGCCCCCGTACGCGTGGTGCTCACGGCTCCTGACGGGTCGACGTGGTGCTTCGGCGCGGGGGAGCAGACCATCACCGGCCCGGCCATCGACTGGTGCCTGCTCGTCACCCGGCGACGGCCGCGGCACTCACTCGCCCTGCGCACCGACGGCCCCGTCGCGGAGCAGTGGCTCGGCATCGCACAGGCCTTTGCCGGGGCACCTGGTGCGGGGCGCTCGTGAGCGCGTCGATGCTGCGGGTCGGCAACGCCAGCGGGTTCCTCGGTGACCGGGCGGTGGCGATGACGGAGATGCTCACCGGCGGGGAGCTCGACGTTCTGACCGGCGACTACCTCGCCGAGCTCACCATGCTCATCCTCGGCCGACAGCGCGCCAAGGACCCCACCCGCGGGTACGCGACCAGCTACCTCCGCCAGCTCGAGACCGGCCTCGGCGAGGCGACCGCGCGCGGCGTCCGGCTCGTCGCCAACGCGGGTGGCCTCGACCCGGCGGCGCTGGCCGCGGCGGTCAGAGAGCTCGCCGAGCGCCTCGGGCTCGTGGTGCGGGTGGCGCACGTGCACGGTGACGACCTGCTGCCCCGCGCGGCCGAGCTCGGCTTCGCCGGGGTGCTGACCGCCAACGCCTACCTCGGCGCCGCCGGCATCGCCGCCTGCCTGCGGGAGGGCGCCGACGTGGTCGTGACCGGTCGGGTCACCGACGCCTCGCTCGTCGTCGGGCCGGCGATGGCGCACTTCGGCTGGGGGGCAGGAGATCACCACGCCATCGCCGGAGCCATGGTGGCCGGCCACATCATCGAGTGCGGCACACAGGCGACGGGAGGCAACTACGCCTTCGCCTCCCGGCACGACGTGCGTCACCCGGGTTTCCCCCTGGTCGAGGTGGCGGCGGACGGCAGCTGCACCGTCACCAAGCAGCCGGGTACGGGCGGCGCCGTCACCGTCGGGACGGTCACCGCGCAGCTCCTCTACGAGATCGACGGCGCGCGCTACGCCGGGCCGGACGCCACCGCGCGCTTCGACACCATCCGCCTCGCGGCCACCGGGACCGACCGGATCAGCGTGAGCGGTGCCGTCGGCGAGCCGCCGCCGCCGACGACCAAGGTCGCCACCACGCGGCTGGACGGGTGGCGCAACGAGGTGACCGTCACGCTCACCGGCCTCGAGGTCGCGGCCAAGGCGGCGCTCGTGCGGGAGCAGGTCGAGGCCGCGCTGGACCCCCGGCCCGCCTCGGTGCGCTGGACGCTCGCCCGGGTGGACGTGCCCGACGCCGAGACCGAGCAGCAGGCGACCGCGCTGCTGCGGTGCCGGGTGGCGGACGCCGATCCTGAGGTGGTGGGGCGCCGCTTCTCCGGCGCGGCCGTCGAGCTCGCCCTGGCCAGTGTCGCCGGCTTCAGCCTGCTCGCGCCGCCCGGGCCCGCGGTGCCCGAGCCGCGCTACGCCTCCGCCTCCGTGGGCAACGACGTGCCGCGCCACGTGGCGGCGCTCCCCGACGGGACCGAGGTGGTCCTCCCGCCGCCGGCGGTCACGCGGGCGCTGGTGGCCGTACCCGAGCCGGAGCTGCCCGCCCCCCCTCCGCCCGGGCCCACCCGCCGCGTGCCGCTCGGCGTGCTGGTCGGAGCGCGGTCGGGGGACAAGGGCGGTGACGCCAACATCGGCGTCTGGGTCGAGAGCGACGACGCATACGCCTGGCTGGTGCACACGCTCACCCCGGCGCGCGTCCAGGAGCTGCTGCCCGAGACCGCCGGGCTGGTGGTGCGACGCACCGTGCTCCCCCAGCTGCGGGCCGTCAACCTCGTCGCCGAGGGGCTCCTCGGCAGCGGTGTCGCGAGTGCGTGGCGCTTCGACCCGCAGGCCAAGGGCCTCGGTGAGTGGTTGCGCAGCAGGCACATCGACATTCCCGAGGCGCTGCTGGAGGACCGACGGTGAGCGTGGCCAGCCAGATCGACACACCCGAGCGGCTCGCTCTGCGGGCCACGGTGCGCCGCTTCACCGAGCAGGAGGTGGTGCCCAACCTCGGCCGGTGGGAGCGGGAGGGAGAGGTGCCCCGCTCGCTGCACCGGAGCGCCGCCGCGGCCGGGCTCCTCGGGGTCGGCTTCCCGGTGGCGGTCGGTGGGGAGGGCGGTGACCTCGTCGACGCCCTGGTCGTCACGGAGGAGCTGATCACCGCCGGTGGGAGTAGCGGTCTCGTCGCCGCCCTGATGACGCACGGGATCGCGCTGCCGCACATCCTGGCCGCCGACGACGCGCGGCAGGTAGGGCGGTGGGTGCGCCCGACGCTGGCCGGTGACCTCATCGGGTCGCTCGCGGTGACCGAGCCCGGTGGCGGTTCCGACGTCGGCGCCCTGCGCACGACCGCGCGGCGGGAGGGTGACCACTACATCGTCGACGGCGCCAAGACCTACATCACCTCGGGTACGCGGGCCGACTTCATCACCACCGCTGTGCGGACCGGGAGTGCTGGAGCGCAGGGGGTCAGCCTGCTGGTCATCGAGCGCGGCACGCCGGGGCTGACGGTGAGCGAACCGCTCGCCAAGACCGGGTGGCTGTGCTCCGACACGGCGGAGCTCTCCTTCGCCGGCTGCGCCGTCCCTGCTGGCAACCTCGTCGGTGCGGAGGGGGCGGGCTTCGCGCAGATCGCGCAGCACTTCCAGGCCGAGCGGATCAGCCTCGCGGTGCAGGCCTACGCCACCGCCCAGCGCTGCCTCGACCTCACGCTCGCGTGGGTCCGCCAGCGCGAGACCTTCGGCCGACCGCTGGTCAGCCGACAGGTCGTGCGCCACACCCTCGTCGGTATGCGCTCCCGCATCGACGTCGCCCGCACCTTCACGCGTGACCTCGCGCTGCGGGTGGCGACGGGTGAGGAGGACATCGGCGCCGTCTGCGTCGCGAAGAGCACCGCCTGCGAGGCCTGCGACTGGGTGGTGCACCAGGCGGTCCAGCTGCACGGCGGCGTCGGCCTGATGCGCGAGTCGGAGGTCGACCGGCACGCGCGCGACTCGCGCATCCTGTCGATCGGCGGCGGGGCCACCGAGGTCATGACCGACCTCGCCGCGCGGCGGTGGGGCTGGTGACCGCGCCGGTCATCACCTCGGCGGTGGACACCGCCGGCGAGACGTACCGCACCAACCGCGCCGCCTCCCTGGCCGCACTCGTGGTCGTCGACGCCGAGCACCGCAAGGCCGTGGCGGGCGGTGGCCCCAGCAAGGTCGAGCGCCACCACCGGCGCGGCAGGCTGACCGTGCGTGAGCGCATCGAGCTGCTGCTCGACCCTGGTGCCCCCTTCCTCGAGCTCTCGGCGCTCGCGGCGTGGGGCACCGACTTCACCGTCGGCGCCAGCACGGTCACGGGCATCGGGGTCGTCGAGGGCGTCGAGTGCCTCATCGCCGGCAGCGACCCCACCGTCCGGGGCGGCGCGAGCAACCCATGGACCTTGAAGAAGACACTGCGGGCCAACGAGATCGCACTGCAGAACCGGCTGCCGGTGATCTCCCTGGTCGAGTCGGGGGGGGCCGACCTGCCCACCCAGGCAGACATCTTCATCCCCGGTGGAGCCATCTTCCGCGATCTCACCCGCCTCTCGGCCGCGGGCATCCCGACGATCACGGCAGTCTTCGGCAACGCGACCGCTGGCGGTGCCTACGTCCCCGGCATGAGCGACCACACCATCCTCGTCGACGGCCAGTCCAAGGTCTTCCTCGCCGGGCCGCCACTGGTGAAGATGGCCACCGGTGAGGACAGCGATGACGAGACGCTCGGTGGGGGCGCCCTGCACGCGCGCACCAGCGGCCTGGCCGATGCGCTCGCCGTCGACGAGCGCGACGCGCTTCGGCTCATCCGCCGTACCGTGGCGCGACTGTCGTGGCGCAAGCTCGGGCCCCCGCGGGCCGCGGCACCCGTACCACCCCTCCTCGACCCCGAGGAGCTGCTGGGCGTCGTCTCCGCGGACCTGCGGGTGCCCTTCGACCCGCGTGAGGTGATCGGTCGCATCGTCGACGGCAGCGAGCTTGACGAGTGGAAGCCGGATTACGGCACGAGCCTGCTCTGCGGCTGGGCCCGCATCGCCGGGTACGACGTGGGCATCCTCGCCAACGTCCGCGGCGTCCTCTTCAGCGAGGACGCGGAGAAGGCGGCGCACTTCATCCAGCTGGCCAACCGCAATCACACGCCGCTCGTCTTCCTGCAGAACACGACGGGCTACATGGTCGGGGCGGCGTACGAGGCCGGCGGCATCATCAAGCACGGCGCGCAGATGGTCAACGCGGTCGCCAACAGCACCGTGCCGCACCTGACCGTGACGATGGGCGCGTCCTACGGCGCGGGCAACTACGGCATGTGCGGCCGCGCGTACCAGCCGCGCTTCCTCTTCACCTGGCCGGGCGCCAAGTCAGCCGTCATGGGGCCGGCGCAGCTCGCCGGGGTGCTGAGCATCGTCGGGCGGCAGGCGGCGCAGGCACGCGGGGCGTCGTACGACGAGGAGGCGGGTGCGGCGCTGCGCGCGATGGTCGAGGCGCAGATCGAGGAGCAGTCGCTCGCGCCCTTCCTCTCCGGCAAGCTCTACGACGACGGCGTGATCGACCCCAGGGACACCCGTACGGCCCTGTCGATCTGCCTGTCCGCCATCCACTCCGCGCCGGTCGAGGGCACCAGCAGCTTCGGCGTCTTCCGACTGTGATCACCCGCCTGCTCGTCGCCAACCGCGGTGAGATCGCCCGTCGCGTGCAGCACGCCTGCCGGGAGCGCGGCATCTCCACCGCGGCGGTCTTCTCCGATGCGGACGCCGGAGCCCGCTTCGTCGCCGAGGCCGACGTCGCGGTGCGACTCCCGGGTCGCTCCCCGGCGGAGACCTACCTGCGCGCCGACCTGGTCGTGGCGGCAGCGTTGGTCTGCGGCGCCGACGCGGTGCACCCGGGGTACGGCTTCCTCGCCGAGGACGCCGGGTTCGCCAGGGCGGTGCTCGCCGCCGGCCTCACGTGGGTCGGCCCCAGCCCGGAGAGCATCGAGGCGATGGGCGCCAAGATCGCCGCGAAGGAGCTGGTGGCCGCCGCCGGGGTCCCCGTCCTCCCGCAGCTCGACCCGGCGCAGGTGAGCGAGGCCGACCTGCCGCTGCTGGTCAAGGCGAGCGCCGGCGGCGGTGGGCGCGGCATGCGCGAGGTCACCGCGCTGGCCGAGCTGCCCGCTGCCCTGGCGGCCGCGAGCCGGGAGGCGCTGTCGGCCTTCGGTGACGGGACCGTCTTCTGCGAGCCACTGCTCAGGGGGGCCCACCACGTCGAGGTGCAGGTGCTCGCCGACAGCCACGGCACGGTGTGGTGCCTGACCGAGCGCGACTGCTCGCTGCAGCGGCGCCACCAGAAGGTGCTCGAGGAGAGCCCGAGCCCGGTGGTCGACGCGACCACGCGGGTGCGGCTGCACGCGGCGGCACGTGCTGCGGCGCAGTCACTGTCCTACGTCGGGGCGGGCACCGTCGAGCTGCTGCTCGGAGCAGACGGCCGGCTCGCCTTCCTCGAGGTCAACACCCGGCTGCAGGTCGAGCACCCGGTCACCGAGGCTGTGCACCGCCTGGACCTGGTCGGCTGGCAGCTCGCCGTCGCCGAGGGTGCGCGGCTGCCGCCCGACCCCCCACCGGCGGTGGGGCACGCCGTCGAGGTGCGCCTGTACGCCGAGGACCCCGCGCACGGGTGGCGCCCCTGCGCGGGCACGCTGCACCGGCTGCACATCCCGGGTGTCACCGCGCACTTCGCGGTCCCCACCGGCGACACCGGGCTGCGCCTCGACAGCGGCGTGGTCGACGGGGACGTGGTCGGGGTGTCGTACGACGCCATGCTGGCCAAGGTCGTGGCGCACGCGCCGGACCGCCCCGGTGCCCTCCGCCGGCTGGCCGCGGCGCTGCGCTGTGCGCAGGTGCACGGCCTGCGCACCAACCGCGAGCTGCTCGTCGGGTTGCTGACCTCGACGGACCTCGCGGCGGGGGCGTGTGACACGGGCTGGCTGGACGCGCGCGACCCCGCGGCGCTCGAGGCGGTGCCGGATGCCGAGGGCGTGCGGGTGTCGGCGCTGGCCGCGGCGCTGGTGCTCGCGGAGCAGGGGCGGGCGGCCACGCCGGTCACCGCCGGGCTGCCGACCGGTTGGCGCAACATCCGCTCGGCGCCGACGCTCACCCGCTTCACCCACCGGGGCGAGCTGCTCGAGGTGCAGCATGTGCTCGTCCGCGGCGTCCTGGAGCTGCCCCTCGACGTGGTGCTCACCGCCGTCGACGAGCACGCCGCGGTGCTCGAGGTGGGGGGTGTCCGTACGAGGCTGATGGTGGCGAGGTACGGCGACCTGGTCGAGGTGGACTCCGCGCTCGGCGCGGTGACGTTGCGGCTCGTCCCGCTGCTGCCTGCGCCCACCGCGGAGGTGGTCGCCGGAGCGCTGGTGGCCCCCATGCCCGGCAGCGTCGTACGCGTGGCGGTCGCCGTCGGCGACGCCGTCACCGTCGGCCAGGAGCTGCTGGTGCTCGAGGCGATGAAGATGGAGCACCGGGTGCTCGCCTCCGCCGATGGCACCGTCACCGCAGTGCCCGTCGCGACCGGCGCACAGGTCGACGCCGGCGCCACCCTGATCGTCGTCGAGCCCGCACCACCAGAGGAGAAGCCGTGAGCACCACCAGCGCGCCTACCGTGAGCGCCTTCACCGAGACCAGCGAGCGCCAGGAGCTGCGCCGGGCGGTCGGCGAGCTGGGGCGCTCCTTCGGGCCGGACTACTTCCGCGAGTGCGCCCGCACCGGGGCCAAGACCGACGGGCTCTGGGCGGCGGCGGGTCGGCTGGGCTACCTCGGCGTCTCCGTCGGCACGCAGTGGGGCGGTGGCGGGGGCGACATCGGCGACCTCGCCGCGGTCTGCGAGGAGCTGGCCGCGGCCGGTTGCCCGATGCTGCTCATGGTCGTCTCGCCGGCGATCTGCGCCACGACGATCGAGCGCTTCGGCACGGACGCCCAGCGCGACCGCTGGCTCCCCGGCTTCGCCGACGGCACGTTGAAGATGGCCTTCGGCATCACCGAACCGGACGCCGGCTCCAACACCCACCAGCTGTCGACCGCGGTGCGCCGGGACGGTGCTGAGTGGGTGCTGTCAGGGCGCAAGTACTACATCTCCGGGGTCGACGAGAGCAGCCACGTCCTGGTCGTCGCGCGGCACACCGACGCCGACGGGGCGCGCGGCCTGCCGAGCGTCTTCATCGTTCCGACCGATGCTCCCGGCTTCTCGGCGAGCATGATCGACATGGACATCGTCTCGCCGGAGAAGCAGTTCACCCTGTTCTTCGACGACGTGCGGCTGCCCGCCGACGCCCTCGTCGGCGACCCCGCGGCCGGCCTGACGCAGCTCTTCGCCGGGCTCAACCCCGAGCGGATCATGGCGGCCTCCTTCGCCACCGGCCTCGGGCAGTTCGCGATGGCCAAGGCGGTGCGCTACGCCACCGAGCGCAGCGTGTGGTCCACCCCCATCGGCACCCACCAGGGCATCGCGCACCCGCTGGCGCACTGCGCCATCCAGCTCGAGCTGGCCCGGACCATGACGCAGAAGGCAGCAGCGATGTACGCGGCCGGCGCGAAGGGTGCGGGCGAGGCGGCCAACATGGCGAAGTACGCCGCCGCGGAGGCCGCGTCGGCCACCGTCGACCAGGCGATCCAGACGCACGGTGGCAACGGCCTCGCCAGCGAGTACGGGCTCGGCAGCCTGCTCGGCGGATCCCGTGTCATGAAGATCGCCCCGGTGAGCCGCGAGATGATCCTCAACTACGTCGCTACGCACACCCTCGGCCTGCCGCGCTCGTACTGACCCGCTCGCCGTTGTGCGTGATCGCCGCATCCGCCCAGGTCAGCGGAGGATCACGCACAATTGGCCCCGAGGTCACCGCAGATTCACCCCGCCCGCAGGCAGGAGGTCGGGCGCCGACGGCGAAAGACCCCCGCAACGCTGTGATGACCATCACAGGCAGGGTCAGGGGAGGTGCTCGTGGGCTCGACGTCGCGCACACGACGGGTGGTGGCCGCGCTCGGGGTGCTGGCGGTGGCGCCCGCTGCACTCCTGGCCGCCACGACGAGGGGGGCCGGGGCTGCTGACGCCGTCGGCGCCCCCCTCGTCAAGAGCAACTGGTTCTACGACGACCCGCAGGAGATCGGCCGTCCCGTCGTGGGTGCGCCGGCGATGCCGACACCGACCGGCGTACCCGCCATGGACCTGGCCGTCGGCTACCGGCAGGGCGAGCCGGCCAGCGGGCCCGGGAGCGTGACCGTGCCGGCCGAGGCCGACAAGGTGACCATGCTCGGCTTCGACCTCTCGGCGCTGCCTCCCGGGAGCACGGTGGGCACCTTCACGATCGCTGTGCCCGTCGACACAGGTGACGCGGCGTCGATGGCGCTGGTCACCTCGCCGAGCGCCCCGCTGCTCGTCGCCTGCGCCGTCGGCCGCTCCTTCGACTCAGGCCAAGGGCCGACCGGGTTCGGCAGCAAGCCCCAGACCAACTGCACTGGAGCCACTCCTGTCCCGTACGACCCGGCCACGATGTCCTACCGCTTCGACATCACCCAGCTCGCGCAGACCTGGGTGGACGACGTCAACACCGGGGTCTCGATCGAGCCGGACCCGGCGACGACGGCGAACTTCACCCTGGCGCTGAAGCCGCCCGCATCGGTGACGTCCATGGCGACGGGTACGTCGGCCGCCGCCCCGACCACCGCGCCGTCGCCGACCGACTCCGGTACGACGACCGCCCCGCCCGCGAGCTCCACGGCCGCGCCGACGACCGCCGCCGCCGCGACATCGGCAGCCGCGCCAGCAGCCGGCGTGCTCCCACCGCCCGCTGGCCCGGGTGGGTCGGCACCGGGCCCGGTGGCCCCCGCCGGCGGCGGTGAGGTGCTCGCTGCCCCGGCCGCGCCCGTCGTCGCCGACGCCGCACCCCAGCCCGTCGCCGCGGCGGCTGAGCCCGTCGTCGCCCCCGTGCAGACCGGCCCGGTCGCTGGCGCGTCGGCGCTGCGGCCGGCCGCCAGCGTGCACCTGACGGGTGGGGTCGGTGCGCTGCCGTGGCTCCTCGGCGTGCTGGTGCTGATCGGGCTCGGCGTCATCAGCCTCGGCTTGTCGGCCCCCCCGCAGGCCGGCTCCCGGGCCCGCAGCAGCCGCCTCGCCCGCCTCCTCGACAGCGGCACCCCTCAGCCGTGATGCGCCGACCGCCGATCCGCCTCACCCGCAACCCTGGAGCAAAGATGCCGCCCAGCCTCACCTCCTCCCGCCGCCGCCTGCGGCTCGTCGCCGCTGCTGCCGCCGCGGCCGCCGCCCTCGCGGCCTGTGGTCTCTCGCCGGGGGCGAAGGACTCCCTGAAGACGCAGCTGGTCGCCGGCGGCTCGGGCGGTGGCGCGGTGACCGACGCCTCGGGCGCCGGTCTGGGCACCTCCTCCGGCACCGCCACCACCACGACCGATACGGGGAGCACGAGCACCGACACATCCGGTGCGACGGCACCCACCGGCACCGGCGCGGGGAGCATCAGCACGGGCACGGGCACGGGCACGGGCACGACCACGGCGACCGGGACGGGCACGACCGGCACGGGCACCGGGTCGACCGGCACCACCGCGACCGGCTCGGGGACGTCGACCGCCACGGGTGCCACCGCCACCAAGGGCGCCACGCCGACCAAGAGCACCACCACCACCAAGAGCGGCACGACGAAGACTGGGACGAGCGGAGGCACGACGCCGGGGGGGACCTCCACCGGGACCGGTGGGGGTACGGGTACCGCGGGCGCCAACGCCGCCTGCAGCACGAGCGGCGGCAACGCCACCGGCGTGACCGGCAGCGCCATCAACTTCGGCCTCCACGCGCCGCTCACAGGCACCGGCACGCCCTTCCCCAACACCAGCTTCCAGGCTGGCACGCAGCTGTTCTGGAAGGACCCCGCGCACAAGATCTGCGGCCGGACCGTCAGCCCTGACTTCCAGGACGACCAGTACACGCCCACCCACGCCCGCCAGGTGTGCGAGAGCATGAACAGCAACGACCTCTTCATCGTCGGTGGCGCCGGCACCGACCAGATCCAGGCCTGCGCCAGCGACCCCAAGCTCGCGGCGACGAGCACGCCGTACCTCTCCGCCGGCGTCACGGAGAACGGCCTGACCGGTCTGCAGAACTACTTCGCGGTGAGCCTCGCCTATGCCCAGCAGGGCGCGATCGACGTGCGGGCTGCGCAGGCCAACGGCTTCGCCACCCCGGCCGCATCCACGGACGGCAAGCAGTGGGCGGTGGTCAGGGGCAGCGGAGGCAACTTCGACGACGCGACCGCAGCGATCACCGCGGCGCTGAACGCGGCGCACATCTCCTACACCGTCTTCCCCTTCTCCCAGGACGGCAACTACCAGGCCGCCGCGACGCAGCTGGGCACGACGCTCGCGCTCAAGGGCTACAAGACGGTGTGGATGGACGCCGCCCCCGGCGTCTTCGTCTACGTCACCGGCGGGTACTACTCGCAGGCGCCGACCGGCGGGGTGACGTGGACCGGCCCGGTCTGACCTTCACCGAGATGACCGTCGCCGAGCTCGTCTGCTCCGGCAGCCACAACGCCATCGACGGGCATGCCTTCTACCTCGCGCCCGGCCCCGGTCTCGACAGGAAGACCCCTGACTTCACGGCGGCCGGCGGCCAGGACGACATCGAGTGGTCGCTGTGGGGTCTGTCCAACGCGCTGTTCCAGATGCTGCAGAAGACGGCGCAGGGCCCGCTGACCCGGCAGAGCTTCCTCGCCTCGGTCAACGGCGGCACCTTCCCCGGTGGCGTCTACCCCCCGCTCAACTACTCGAGCAGCCACTTCGGGGGTACGGGGGCCTGGCTGCAGAAGGTCGGCTGCGGCATGACCGAGCCGGGGCAGCAGCAGCCGGGCACCTGGACCACCATCGGCAACGGCCCGATGGCCCCGTGAGCCCGACGATGGTCGGCCACCCGGGCTTCGACTTCGCCATCCAGGTCGTCCAGCCGGGCGTGAACGGCGTCTTCCAGGGCTGTGCCTACGGCCTCATCGCCCTCGGCATCGTGCTGCTCTACAAGAGCAACCGCATCTTCAACTTCGCGCAGGCGGAGATCGCGAGCTTCGGCGGCCTGGTCGCCTGGGCGCTGAGCACCGACAACGACGGCTTCTGGCCGCGCCTGCCGTACTTCGTGGCGGTGGCGCTCGGGGTCAGCGCGTCGGTGCTCATCTCGCTGGTCACGGAGCGGCTCGTCATCCGCCCGCTCTTCGACCGGCCGCGCGTCGTCCTCGTCGTCGGCACGGTGGGCGTCCTGCTGCTGCTCGCGGCGGTCGACGGGCTCACCTTCATCTTCCCCGCGGGAGGGACCTACAAGGTGCACTCGATCGCCGTGGCCTTCGGCGGCAGCCCGGTGCAGCAGGCCCTCGCGGTCGATGGCATCCGCGTCGCCTACGACCAGCTGGTCGCGCTGGGTGTGCTGGTCGCGCTGGCGGTGGGCAGCCTGGTCTTCTTCAAGCGGACCCGGACCGGTACGGCGATCCTCGCGGTGAGCCAGGACCCGACGGCCGCCCGGGTCGTCGGGATCAGCGTCGCCCGCACCTCGCAGGTGACGTGGGGGATCGCGGGGCTGCTGGCGGGGATCGCCGGCGTGGTGCTGGCCTCGCAGCCGGCGGCGGTCAACGGGGCCAACGTCTTCACCGGCACCGTGCTCGTGCCCTCGATCGCCGCGGCCGTTCTGGGGGGCGTCACCAGCCTGTCGGGCGCCTTCGTGGGAGGCATCGGGCTCGGCCTCTTCGAAGCCTTCGCCATCGCCGACGGGAGCAACATCCCCGGGCTCAAGGGCGTCGCCGGCCTGTCCGGCGTGGCGGTCTTCGCCGTCCTCCTTGTCGTCCTGCTGGCCCGCCCGCAGGGCCTCTTCGGGTCGGGCGTCTGATGGCGGCGGGAGTCCTCGCCGTCGCTGCGCGGCCGCGCAGTCTGGCCCCCGGCGGCCTGCTGGCGAGGGGCGCGGTCGGTGGGGGGTTGGTCGCCGTCGCGCTCGGCGCTGGCTTCATCAACGATGACATCGCCCAGGACCTCATCCTGGCGGTGGTCTACGCCCTGGTCGGGCTCAGCATGAACATCCTCGTCGGCTACACCGGGCAGCTCTCCCTCGGGCAGCAGGGCTTCCTCGGTCTCGGCGCGCTGGTCGCGGCGAACGTCGTGTCGACGACGGGGTCCACGCGGGCGGACGGCTGGCAGTTCGCCTTCTCCGTGGTGGCCGCGGTGGTCGTCACCGGGCTCGCCGCGCTGGTGCTGGGGCTGGTCGCCCTGCGGATCCAGGGCCTCTACCTGGCGCTGCTCACCCTCGTCTTCGGAGACGTCATCGCGCAGTCGCTCTTCAGCCTGCCCTCGCTGAACAACAACTCTGCCGGTGTCTCCGCCAACCGGCCCGACTTCCTCGCGGCCGACTCTCGGTTCTACCTCTTCTGCCTCGCGCTGCTCGCGGTGGCGGTCTACCTCGACCGCCGCCTCGTGTCGTCGAGCGTGGGGCGCGCCTTCATCGCCCTGCGCGATGACGAGCGGGCCGCCCAGGCCTTCGGGATCAACGTGACCGCGTACAAGCTGCTGGCCTTCTCCCTCTCGGGTGCCCTCGCCGGGCTCGCCGGTGCACTGTTCGCGTACAAGTCGCAGCAGTTCTCCGACAAGAACTTCCAATCGGTCGCGGGGTTCACGCTCGCCCTCACCTTCGTCATCATCGTGGTGGTGGGGGGGCTCGCCGACCGCGTCGGGGCCATCGTCGCCGGCGTCTTCTTCGCGCTCCTCGACCCGCTGCTGAAGTTCCTGCTCGACGCCACCGTCGGCGACAGCGCCTTCGTCAGCTACGCGGTCCCCATCGAGGGGATCGTCGGGGCGATGCTGCTCCTGCAGACGATCATCTTCAACCCGGGTGGGCTCGGGCAGGCGCTGCAGCCGATCCGCAGCTGGCTGGCGGGCGGCCCCTTCACGCTGCACCACGGCGAGGCCGACGGTGGCCTCGTCCCAGTCGGGGGGGTGAGCACCCGTGCCTGACCCGTCCGTGCCACCCGCTGCGCCGGTGCTCGAGGTGGAGGGCATCAGCCTGCGCTTCGGTGGGCTGCAGGCGCTCAAGGACGTCAGCCTGCAGGTGGGGGAGTACGAGATCGTCGGCCTGATCGGCCCCAACGGCGCCGGCAAGACCACCGCCTTCAACTGCGTGACCGGCTTCTACAAGCCCAACGAGGGCCGCATCGCCCACCGCGGGCACGACGTCACCGCGATGGCTCCCTACCAGCGGGCCGCGCGCGGTCTCGGCCGCACCTTCCAGAACGTCGGGATGGTGAAGGGCGCCACCGCGCTCGACAACCTGCTCACCGCCCAGCACGTGCACGCGGGGTACGGCAGCGCCGCCGGCATCCTCGGCACCGGCACGGTCCGCACCGCGGAGGCGCAGCTCACCCACCGCGCCGACGCCGTCCTCGACCTGCTCGGGTTGCAGGAGATCAGGGACAAGCGGGTCGGCGGTCTGCCCTACGGCACGCTCAAGCTGCTCGAGGTCGGCTGCGCTCTGGCCACCGACCCGGACGTGCTGCTGCTGGACGAGCCGAGCAGCGGGATGGGCCCCGAGGAGGCGCATGCGCTCGGCGACCGGTTGCTCGCGCTGCGCAAGCAGCTCGGTCTGACCATCCTGCTCATCGAGCACCACGTACCGCTGGTCACGCGGGTGTGCGACCACGTCTACGTGCTCGTCTCCGGCCAGCTCCTCGTCGAGGGCGACCCCGAGACGGTGCGAGCGCACCCCGAGGTCATCAGTGCCTACCTCGGCACCCCCGTCGAGGCGGTCGCCGCCACCCCGGAGCACACCGAGGAGCTGCTCGAGGCCAAGCACCAGCGCGAGGCCGGGGCTCGGCGGGCACCCGCCCGCCGCCCGGTCGCGCCCCCGAGTGCGCCGCCGCCGGTGACGACCCCGCGGCCGCCCCGTCCGAAGAAGGTCCAGCCGTGAGCCTGCTCGAGGTCGAGGACCTCCGGACCGGGTACGGCGTCCTGCCCGTCCTGCAAGGCATCTCCTTCGCCGTCGAGCAGGGGCAGGTCGCCGTCCTGCTCGGGCTCAACGGAGCGGGCAAGAGCACCACGGTCAACGCGATCGCCGGGCTGCTGCCGCGGTGGAGTGGCTCGGTGCGTTTCGACGGCAAGGACTGCACCCGGGCCGACGCGCCGGCCATGGTGGCCAGGGGTGTCGCGCTCTCCCCGGAGGGCCGTCGCGTCTTCCCGCTGCTGTCGGTGGAGACGAACCTGCGGCTCGGTGCCTGGACCAGCGGCCGCGCCCGAGCGGTGGTCAAGGAGCGGATGGAGCAGGCCTTCACCTACTTCCCGCGGCTGCTCGAGCGGCGCGACCAGGCGGCCGGCACGCTCTCCGGCGGCGAGCAGCAGATGCTCGCGATCGGCCGGGCGTTGATGAGCGGGCCGCGGATGATGCTCGTCGACGAGGCCTCGCTCGGGCTCTCGCCCAAGCTCGCGCAGACCGTCTTCCAGGTCGTGCGCCAGATCGCCGACGACGGCACCACCGTCATCATCGTCGAGCAGAACGTCGGGGTGCTGCCCTACGCCGACACCGCGCTGGTGATGGAGAAGGGCACGCTCACCTGGACCGGGTCGGCCGCCGAGCTGGAGTCCAGCGGGCGGCTGACAGAGACCTACCTCGGCTAGTCCCGCCCCCCGACGCACCGGAGACCACCATGACGACGACCGTCCCACCCACCGCGGTCCAGGCCACCGCGCCGACCCCTGGCCTCGTGCGCGCCGCTGTCGTCGCCTCGCGCTTCCAGGCCAAGGGCGCGCTGATCGTCATCGCCGTCGGCCTGCTCGTCATGGCGCTCGGGGCGGCCGGCGCTGCCGGGGCGGTGGTCGCCGGCAAGGTCACCATCGAGGCGCAGTTCCCGTACCTCATGTCCGGTGGGTTGATCGGCCTGGCCTTCGTGATCCTCGGCTCCGCGTTGCTCGTGGTGCAGACCCAGCGAGACACCACCGCGCGGCTCGAGGCGGCGCTGCTGGCGCAGGGCGGCGCCCCGACCGGCCTCCCGGCGGCGCTGCGCACGGCCGGCTTCGCCAGCAGCACCGAGGACACCGGCCGCATCCCGACCATCCCTGACTCGGTCGGCGAGCTCGTCGTGGCGGGTACGGCCAGCCGCCACCGCCCGACCTGCCGGCTGGTCGAGGGGCGCGACGACCTGCCACTGCTGACGGCCGGGGAGGCCGCCGAGCGCGGTCTCGCCCCCTGCCGGGTCTGCAAGCCCGAGTAGCGCAGCGCAGCAGCGCGGTCAGCGACCGCGCCGCGCCTCGAGGTAGTCGCTCACCACGTACTCGCCGAGGCGGTCGCCGTCGGTGGCGAAGACCCTGCCGCCGTTGCGCTTGGCGATGCCCTGGACGAAGTCCACCAGCCTCGGCTCGTCGTCCAGCATGAAGATGTTGATGGTCGCGCCGCGGCGGGTGAGGCGGTCCACCTCCGCCACGGTCAGCTCGAGCGTCTCCTGCAGCGGTGGCCAGGAGAAGACGGGCTGGCCGTCCCGCTCCAGGTGCGCGGTCGGTTCGCCGTCAGTGACGACCAGCACCACTGGCTCGGCGTCCGGGTGCTGCGCGAGCCGCCGACCGGCGAGGTGCAGTGCGTGCTGCAGGTTGGTGCCCTGCACCATCTCGACCTCCAGGCCGGCCAGCTCGACGGGCGAGATCTCCCGCGCCCAGGCGGAGAACCCGATGATGTAGATGGTGTCCTGCGGGTGCTTGGTCGTCACCAACGAGTGCAGCGCGAGCGCGGTGGATTTCGCCGAGCCCCAGGTGTCGCGCAATGCCATGGAGTAGGACAGGTCGACGAGCAGGCAGATGCAGGCCCGGCCGCGGCGCTCGGTCTCGATGACAGCCATGTCCTCCACCGCCAGCCCCACCGGCTGACCGGGGCCGGGGATCCCGTTGCGCAGCAGCGCGTTGCGTACGGTGCGTACGACGTCCAGCGGCTGCTCGTCGCCGAACTCCCATGGTCGCGACGTTCCGGTGGTCTCGCCGGCAGCGCCCGCGTCGTGGACGTCGTGGTCCCCGCGGCCACGTGCGTCGACCTGACGGAAGACCCGACGCAGCGCTGTCGCTCCGAGCCGGCGCACCGCCCGAGGGGTGAGCTCCAGCTCGCCGGACGCCCCGCGGTGCAGGTAGCCCTGCTCCTGCAGCTCGCGCTCCACCTGCTGGAGCGCGCGCAGGTCGTCCACCGCGGCGCGACCGAGGTGCTCGCGGACCGCCTCCGCATCGACGTCGTCGAGGGCGGCACCGGGGTAGTCCTGCCCGAGCGCACCGAGCATCTCGTCCAGCTCGGCGAGCTCCTCCAGCGCGCTCGTCGCGTCCCCGAGGCCGAGCGGCTCCTCCCCGGTCATCCGCTCACCCCGACCGCGGGTACGGCCCTTGCGGTCGAGCAGGTCAGGCCGAGCGGACCGGAGCGCGGCGTCGAGCCGGCTCATCTCCGCGGCGAGGTCGACGTCCTGCATAGCAGCTGCCATCAGGTCGCCGAGCTCCTGGCGCTGCTGCGGCGACAGTGACTGCATCAACCGGTCGGCCGCGGCCGACCGGCGGGCGAGCGCCTCGACCAGCTCCTCCAGCGACTCGGGCTGCTCCGGGAAGAAGCTGCCGTGCTGAGCCATGAAACCAGCGAAGCGCTCGTCGGTGTCCTCACCCCGCGCATCCGCTTCGAGCATCGCGTTGAGGTCGGCCAACATGTCCTTGACCGCCTGCAGTGCAGCCGGATCACGCGTCGACAGAGCGTCCTTCATCCCCTTGAACTGCTGGTCGAGCACCTCCCGCGCAAGGAGGTCCTTGAGCTGCTCGAAGGTCGCCCGGGCTTCGTCCGAGCGCCAGTCGTACTCGCTGAGGGCGCGCACCGCCCTGGCCGGGTCGCGGGGGAGGGTCTCCAGCTCCATCTCCGCCAGTCGCGCGGCGTCGGAGGGATCGGGGAAGAGCGCCGACCGCTCCTGCTCGACCGCCTGCTCCAGCAGCTCCCTGACCTGCTCCAGCGTGCCGTCGAGCCGGCCGCGCTCGCGCGCCTCGCGCTGCCGCTTGCGGGCCTGGCGGGTGAGGTCGTCGAGGCCGCGACGGCCCTGCAGCCCCTGGCGCAGCAGCCGGTCCAACGCGTCCCGCGGGGTGCCTCCGGAGAGCACCGCGTCGCCGAGCGCGTCGACCGCCTCGCCGAGGTCGAAGGGGGGTGCCAGCGGGTCCTCACCCCCGTCGTACGGCCCGTAGGCGTAGGCAGCGCTCACCGGCCGTACTCCACGACTGCTCCGGCGTCGTCCTTGTGCAGCCGCCGGTTGAGCCACAGCCCCTCCAGCGCGAGCTCGACGGCGCTGGCCACCAGGCCCGGCGACTCGGCCTCCACGTCGAGGCGGCCGAGCAGCTGGGCGAGGCCCGGCACCGTACCGAGCTGGCGCAGCAGCTCAGCGGCAGGGACCAGCTCACCCGTACGGATCGGATCGCCTGTGTCGCAACGCGTCTGCAGGCCGGAGAGGTCGAGGCCGGCGAGCCGCGCCCGGAAGGTGTCGCTGACCGCCTTGCGGAGCAGGTGCACGAGCACCTCGCTCTCCCGGCCCTCCTCCACCGCGCCGACGGCGTCGAACTCCACCTTGCCGCGCACCGACGCCACCACGGCGGGGAGATCGACGACTCGCGCCACCGGCTGCTCCCCGGTGACGGCGGCGCGGCGCAGCGCCCCCGCGGCGACGGTCTCCAGCGCGGCCACGGCGAAGCGCGCGCTGACCCCCGAGCGGTGGTCGACTGCGGGTGACGTACGGACGTGCCGGGTGAAGCGCGCGATGATCTCGACCAGCCACGCCGGGACCGCGCCGACCAGCTCGGCCTCCTGGTCGACCAGCCGCACCTCGTCGGCGAGCGTCAGCGGGTAGTGGGTGCGGATCTCCGCGCCGAAGCGGTCCTTGAGCGGCGTCACGATGCGTCCGCGGTTGGTGTAGTCCTCGGGGTTGGCGCTGGCGATGACGAGCAGGTCGAGGGGCAGCCGCAGTGAGTAGCCACGGACCTGGATGTCCCTCTCCTCCAGCACGTTGAAGAGCGCGACCTGGATTCGCTCGGCCAGGTCGGGGAGCTCGTTGATGACGAAGACCCCACGGTTGGTACGGGGCACCAGGCCGTAGTGCACCGTCTCGGGGTCACCGAGCGTGCGCCCGGCGGCCACCTTGACCGGGTCGACGTCACCGATCAGGTCACCCACGCTCGTGTCGGGGGTGGCGAGCTTCTCCCCGTACCGCTCGCTGCGGTGCAGCCAGGAGATCGGCAGCGCGTCGCCCAGCTCGCTGATCCGGCGAGCGGTCGCGGCGATGACCGGAGCGGCGGGGTGCTCGTGCAGCTCCGAGCCCTCGACCACCGGCGTCCACTCGTCGAGCAGCCCGATCACGCTGCGGGCCAGGCGGGTCTTGCCCTGCCCTCGCTCGCCGAGCAGCACCAGGTCGTGCCCGGCGAGCAAGGCGCGCTCGACCTGGGGGATCACCGTCTCCTCGAGCCCGACCATCCTGGGGAAGCTCGGCTCGCCCGCGCTCAACCGGGCGACCAGGTTGGCGCGGACCTCCTCCTTCACGGTGCGGTGCACGAGCAGGTCGGGGCGGCTCTCGCGCAGCTCGCCGAGCGTTGCGGGCAGGGCGGGGGAGGGCTGGGGCAGCACGGCGGTCACCCGCTCACGCTAGGTCGCCGGGTGGCAGGAGGCCAGGGGACGGCCCGCGGGGGGTACGAGCACCACCAGGGCAGGGGGAGGATGCGCGGGTGGAGCGCCCGGACCTGACGCTCGCCTTCGACATCGGCGGCACCAAGCTGGCGGCGGCTGCGGTCGACCCGACGGGCCGCGTGCTAGCCGGTGCGCGCACCCCCACCGAGCCCGACCTGGACGCGGAGGGCCTCTGGCGGGCGCTGCTCGCGGTCGGCGACCGGGTGCTCGACGGCGCGCAGCCGGCAGGTGTCGGCGTCGGCTGCGGCGGCCCGATGCACTGGCCATCGGGCGAGGTGAGCCCGCTCAACATCCCGGCGTGGGTCGACTTCCCGCTGCGGGCCAGGCTCTCCGAGCGCTTCCCCGGCATCCCCGTGCGGGTGCACAACGACGCGGTGGCGGTGGCGGTGGGGGAGCACTGGCGTGGCGCCGGCCGCGGCCTGCAGCAGGTCCTCGGCATGGTCGTCTCGACCGGCGTCGGCGGGGGCCTGGTGCTCGGCGGCCGGCTGGTCGACGGCGCGAGCGGCAACGCCGGGCACATCGGCCACGTGGTGGTCGAGCCCGACGGACCGTTGTGCACCTGCGGCGGGTACGGCTGCCTCGAGGCCATCGCCCGCGGACCCGCGGTCGCCGCCTGGGCCGTGGAGCACGGCTGGCAGTCCCCACCGGGCGGCGGGACCGGCAAGGACGTCGCCGACGACGCGGCCCGCGGCCACCCGGTCGCGAAGGCGGCGCTGCAGCGCGCCGGCAGCGCGCTCGGCACGGCGATCGCCAGCGCCACGGCACTGCTCGACCTCGAGGCCGTCTGCATCGGCGGCGGCCTGTCGCAGGCCGGACCGCTGCTGCTGGCGCCGCTCGAGGACGCCTTCCGACGGCACGCCCGGATGGACTTCATGCGCCACGTCCGCGTCGTCCCCGCCGCGCTCGGCCAGGACGCCGGCCTGGTGGGGGCAGCGGCGCTCGTCCTCGCCGGCGACCGGTACTGGTCGGTCGGCGAGCAGACCTGAGCACGTCGGCGGTGGCTACTCGAGGGTGAAGCCCGCCGCGGCGGGGTCCGCCTCAACCCTGGCACCCATCGGCACGGTGTCGCGCGTGCGCAGCTTCACGTCGCGCAGGAAGAGGCTCACGACGAAGGCGACGGCGGCGACCGGGATCGCGACGAGGAAGACGGTCGACAGGCCGTTGCTGTACGCGGTGTGGATGCCCGCGCGCACCGCCGCGGGGAGCGCCTTGACCGCGTCGGGGCTGGCGATCAGCCGGTTGGTGCTGCCCCGGAAGCCGGGCAGCGCACGAGGCAGCTCGACGCTGAGCCGCGCGGTCAGCAGCGCCCCGAAGACCGAGGCACCGATGGCCCCGCCCATGCTGCGGAAGAAGGTCACCGAGGACGTGCCGACGCCGAGGTAGCGGCGCTCCACCGTGTTCTGCACGGCCAGCGTCAGCACCTGCATGAACATGCCAAGCCCGGCACCGAAGAGCAGCATCCCGACTGCGAGCACGCCGTAGGACGTCGTGTGGGAGATCCGGGAGAGCAGCAGCAGCCCGACGGGGATGATCGCCGTACCGACCACGGGGAGGAAGCGGTAGCGACCGAGCTTGCTGGTCAGCCGCCCCGAGATGATCGAGGTCGTGAGCAGGCCAGCGAGCAGCGGCAGCGTGAGCAGGCCCGACGCGGTGGCGCTGTCGCCGCGGACGATCTGCATGTACTGCGGGAGGAAGGTCAGCACGCCGAACATGCCGATGCCGGAGATGAAGGACAGCACCGTGCAGACCCGGAAGGTCGGGTTGCGGAACAGGCCCAGCGGCAGGATCGGCTCGCGCGCCCGCTGCTCACGGAGGACGAAGGCACCGAGGAGGACCGCGGCACCGACGAAGAGCCCCACGATCTGCCAGCTGCCCCAGGGATAGTCGCGGCCGCCGCTCTGCGCACCCAGCAGGATGGCGCTCACGCCCCCGACGACGAGAGCGGCGCCGGCCCAGTCGATGACGGTGTTCGCCGCGTCACGGGCCGGCAGGTGCAGCACGCGGTTGATGACCACCAGCGCGATGACGCCGAGCGGCAGGTTGACGTAGAACACCCAGCGCCAGCTCGCCTGGTCGACGAGGAAGCCGCCCACGAGCGGGCCGATGACGCTGGAGACGCCGAAGGTCGCGGCGAAGTAGCCCTGGTACTTGCCCCGATCGCGCGGCGGGATGACGTCGCCGATGACCGCGAGCACGAGGGAGATGAGCCCGCCGGCGCCGAGTCCCTGCAGCCCGCGGAAGGCGATCAGCTCGTACATGTTCTGCGCCGCGCCGCACGCCGCGCTGCCGACGAGGAAGACGACGACCGCGAACTGCAGCACGCGCTTGCGCCCGTACAGGTCGCCGGCCTTGCCGTAGAGGGGCGTGGAGGCGGTCGAGGCGAGGAGGTACGCCGTGACCACCCAGGACAGCAGGTCGGTGCGCTGGAAGTCCCCCGCGATCGTCGGCAGCGCGGTCGACACGATCGTCTGGTCGAGGGCCGCGAGGAACATCGCGAGCATCAGCCCCGACATCACGACCAGGATCTGGCGGTGGCTCAGCGCTCCGCCGCCCTGGCTCTGCTCGGGTGCGGCCGCTGGCCGGGCTGCGGTGGTGGTCATGAGGAGGTCTCCTGCGCGATCGGCGGGACGAGGGGGGCGGCGTGCAAGGCGTCACCGAGGCGCTCGGTGAGTCGGATGAGATGGCGGCGGTCGGCGGCAGACCAGCCGGAGAGGGCGCGCTCCAGCAGCGCGATGCGCTGCCGGCGCAACATGCTGACCTGCTCGTCGCCGCGCGGGGTCGTCGCGATGAGCGCGGCCCGGCGATCGGCCGGGTCGGGGCGCCGCGTCACGAGCCCGGCGGCCTCCAGCTGGCGCACCTGGCGGCTCACGGTGGAGATGTCCAGGAGGAGGGCGCCCGCCATGTCGGACAGACGCAGCTCCCCGTGCTCGGCCAGCGTGCCGAGCACGAGGTAGCCCGAGCGGTCGACCCGCGTCGGCTGGCCCGGCAGCGAGCTGAGCGCGAAGACGCGCTTGCCAGCCACCCGCAGGGCGCGCTCCAAGGCCGCGAGGGCCACCTCTTCGGCCACGGGCGCGTCGAGGGGCTCGACGCGCATCGCCGTCGTGGTCACAGTGGTCCTCTCGACGTCGGCTGGATGCTTGCAGGGTACAAGCAACCACCTCGACGTCCTCCTTTTCCCCGGGCTGGACCGGTGCCACACACCAGGCGAGGGAGGATCCCCCGCATGAGCGACCTGGTCGGCCTGGCCGACGTACGGGCGGCCGCGGCGCTGCTCGACGGCGTCGCCGTGCGCACGCCGCTGCGCTTGTCGCGTGCGCTGGCGGCCCGGGTCGGCGGCCCGGTGCTGCTCAAGTGCGAGAACCTGCAGCGCACCGGCTCCTTCAAGCTGCGCGGCGCCTACGTGCGGATCGCCCGGCTCTCCGCCCAGGAGCGGGCCGCCGGTGTGGTCGCCGCGAGCGCCGGCAACCACGCGCAGGGCGTCGCTCTGGCCGCCGCCCTGCTCGGCGCGCGGGCGACCGTCTTCATGCCCGAAGGCGCCCCGCTGCCCAAGATCGCCGCCACCGAGGGGTACGGCGCGCAGGTCGTCCTCACCGGCCTCACGGTCGACGACGCCCTGCTGGCCGCGGCCGCCTACGCGGTGGAGCAGGGCAGCGTCCTGGTGCACCCCTTCGACCACCCCGACGTGATCGCCGGTCAGGGCACCGTCGGCCTCGAGCTGCTGGAGCAGGCCCCCGACGTGCGCACCGTCGTGGTCTGCACCGGGGGCGGCGGGCTGGTGAGCGGGGTCGCTGCCGCCGTCAAAGGACTGCGACCCGATGTGCGTGTCATCGCCGCGCAGGCCGCCGGTGCCGCCGCCTTCCCCGCATCGCTGGCAGCAGGGGCGCCGCTGCCGCTCGCCGCCATGTCGACGATGGCCGACGGCATCGCGGTCGGGTGCCCCACCCCGCTGACCTTCGCCCACGTGCGCGCCCTCGTCGACGAGGTCGTCACCGTGACGGACGAGGCGATCAGCCGCGCCCTCCTGCTCGCGCTCGAGCGAGCGAAGATGGTCGTCGAGCCGGCCGGCGCGGCGGCGCTCGCGGCGGTCCTCGAGCAACCCGGGGCCGTCGAGGCCCCGGTGGCCGTCATCATCTCCGGTGGCAACATCGACCCGTTGTTGCTCAACAAGGTGATCCGCCATGGCCTCGTCGCAGCCGGCCGCTACCTGTCCTTGCGGGTGGCCATCCCCGACGTGCCCGGCTCGCTGGCCGCGCTGCTGGAGGTGCTCGCCGGCACCGGCGCCAACGTCCTCGACGTCGAGCACCTACGGACCCAAGCCGAGCTGCACCTCGACGAGGTCACCGTCGGCCTCGAGCTGGAGACCCGCGGGCCCACCCACTGCGCCGCGGTGGTCGGCGCGCTCGAGGCCGCGTCGTACCCCGTCCGCCGCAGCTAGAGCTCCGCCGTGCCCAGTGCGTCGAGGCGGAGGCGCAGGGGCAGCGGCCCCGGCAGGTCGACGACACCGACGCTCGCCTCGAGCACCAGCGAGTACGCCGACCCGACCAGGCGGTACGCCGCGAGCGAGACCCGGGGATCGGTGTCGATCCGCCAGAAGAACGGCACGCCGGCTGCTGCGTACTCGACCGGCTTGACCGCGCGGTCGGTCGTGCGACTGCCAGGGCTGACCACCTCGATGAGCAGACCCACGTCGGAGGGCTCGTACCCGACCGACGTCAGCGCCGTCGCCGGCTCGACGAGCACGATGCCGGCGTCGGCGGTGCGCCCGTCGCTGCCGAGCCGGACGTCGACCTCCATCCGCGCCTCCCACCTGCCGGCGCAGTGCGACCGCAGCTGGTCGTAGACGCGGCGCTGCACGCGCCGGTGGCCCAGGCTCGGCGGCGACATGATCAGCAACGCCCCGTCGGCCACCTCGTACCGGTACCAGTCGTCCTCGATCTCGGCGAGGTCGTCGAAGGTCCACGGTCGGCGCAGCGAAGGCAGCGTGACCACACGTCCCTCCTCCACGGGCATGTCCTGGGTGACATCACGGTAGGCCGTCACGCCTCGTCCGCGGCCACAGCGGCGACCCAGCGCTCCCATCGAGCGCTGCGGGCGGCGTCGGAGCGGGCCCGCCGAGCGTGTGTCCGGGGGTCGCAGAGATCGGTCGGGTCCGGGGCCAGCAGCCCGACCTCGCTCACGTCGCCGTCGTCGATGCGCAGGAGGAAGAGCGCACCGCTCTCGCTCACGGACCCGACGAGCGCGCCGTCGAGGTGGTGGTCGAAGGTGAAGCCGTCGAAGCGTCCGCTCCGGTCGGTGCGCGCAGCCGCTCCCGGCCGCAGGAAGGTGTCGATGAGGTAGCGCAACCAGTCCGTGCCGGCGTAGGGCTTCTCCGCGCGGTCCCAGCCCAGGCAGTGGCCCTCCAGGCACGGGACCCACGGGCACCACAGCTGCGGCTGGCCCGGCGGTGGTCGGTTGTAGGCATCCTGGTCAGCTCGCGCCGGCCGCTCCTCGGCGACGGGGTTGGCCGGGACCTCGTAGGGACCGCCTGGTCGGTCCCACCGGCGTGACTGGTTGAAGGCGGTGAGGTACGCCGTCTCGGCCGGGGAGAGCTCAGGCCGGATGAGGACGTGACCCAGGTAGTCCGTGTGGATGCCCATGGCTGGTCAGGGTGGTGGTGACCCATGGCTTGCGGGATCGCCGTCCACAGGCCTGGGGACGGGCCCGCGACCTCCTTGGCTGCCGAGCCACAGTGCGCGCATGGACGACGACGTGGACTGGCAGCTGCGCCGACCGGAGCTGCTGCTCGAGCGGCTGGTGGGCGCCGGCCTGCTGGCTGCCCGCGGTGCGCTGCTGTGCCGCGTGCGCCACGCGGCATCGACGCAGGAGCTGGTGGCGACGGCGCGCCTGTGGGCGAGGGCCCCGAGCGGTTCGAGGGCCGGAGCGGGGCCGGGAGCCGCGCCTACGCCGCGCTCGGGATCAGCGCGCGTTCCTGGTACGCCGAGCCGTGGGGAACGGAGATCACCGTCCCGGTTGGTCGTGCGCGCCGGGCCGGCCGTCGGCGTGTGGCCTGACTACGCCGTCCTCGATGCGGTGCGCTACGGCCTCGGCGGACTGTCGATCACCTACGACGGGCCACTGCTGGTGACCCCGCACGGCTGGGTGTCGCTCCTGGACCGTCTCGGCGCGGCCCGGCCGCGCGCCTCGGGCCGGCTCAGCCCGTGAAGGGCTCGACCATCAGCACCTGGATGCTGACGTCCTTGCCAGTCGGGGTGGTGTACGACGCCGTCTCACCTGCGCTGCAGCCGGTCACGGCCGAGCCGATGGGCGACTTGGGGCTGTAGACATCGAGACCCTCGATGCTGTCCTCGCGGGAGCCGACGAGGAAGCGGCTCTCGTCACCGGTCGGGAAGCGGACGGTCACCACGGTCCCAGGACCACCGCGGCCGTCGAACTCCGGCGCTACGCCGACCTGCGCCGTGCGCAGCAGCTGGCTCAGCTGGCGGATCCGCGCCTCGATCTTGCCCTGCTCGTCCTTGGCGGCGTGGTAACCGCCGTTCTCCTTGAGGTCGCCCTCCTCCCGCGCCTCCTCGATCTTGGCCACGATCGACGCGCGACCCGGGCCCTCGAGCTCGGTCAGCTCCGCGCGCAGGCGGTCGTACGCCGTCTGGGAGAGGAAGGTCCCGGTCGCCTGCTCGGTCATCCGGATGACGCTACGCGCGCTCAGCCCGTCCGCGAGCACTGCTGGACGTCGATCGAGAAGGCCCGGCGGGTGGTGGGGAAGGTCCGCGTCAGGGTCTGCTTCGCGCCGGGGCCCACCACGAGGCCGTCGACGTGCCCGACCTCGGTGAAGTCCTCGGTGCGGGCGCGCAGCCGACAGGTGGCGGTCCACGCGGCCGGCTTGTCGATCTCGAAGGTGATCGTCGCGGCGGTGGACAGGCTGCGGTAGCCCACGACCGACACCGCGATGTGCCCGCGCGAGTAGCGCGTGTAGCCGACGAGGACGAACGTGAGGAGCAGCGCGAGGCCGACCGCTCCCGCGGCCACTTGACCGACGCGCCGCTGCCGCGCCGTCACTGCTCGCTCACCACTGCCTGCTCCCTCGCGCCGCCCGCCTGGCCGCCTGCCAGACTCGGTGGGACCCCATCCTCCCGGGAGGACCTGCATGCCCGCCGTCCCCGACCACTCCGAGCCGCTCCGGCTGCTCGCCGTGCACGCCCACCCCGACGACGAGTCGAGCAAGGGCGCTGCGACCATGGCCCGCTACGTCAGTGAGGGCATCGAGGTCCTCGTGGTGACCTGCACCGGCGGCGAGCGCGGGTCGATCCTCAACCCCAGGCTCGCGGACCGCGATGCCGAGCTGATGGCCCGGTTGCCAGAGGTGCGCCGTGAGGAGATGGCGGCGGCGCGGGAGGCGCTCGGCGTGCAGCAGACCTGGCTCGGCTTCACCGACAGCGGGTTCCCCGAGGCCGACGCTGAGGGGGTCGTACCGCCGCTGCCCGAGGGGTGCTTCGGCGCCCTGCCGCTCGAGCAGGCCAGCGAGCCGCTGGTGCGGATCGTCCGCGACTTCCGTCCGCACGTCATGACGACGTACGACGAGAAGGGTGGTTACCCCCACCCCGACCACGTGATGACCCACCGGGTCTCGGTCGAGGCGTACGAGGCCGCCGGCGACCCCGACCGCTACCCGGCCACCGGGCCGGCGTGGCAGCCGAGCAAGCTCTACTACCACCTCACCTTCACGAAGGCCCGGGTGCTCGCCCTGCACGAGGCGGCGCTGGCCGCGGGGATGGAGTCGCCCTACGTCGCGTGGCTCGAGCGCTGGGAGGACCGGCCCGAAGACGCCGACCGGCTGACCACCCAGGTGCCGTGCAGCGAGTTCTTCGCCGCTCGCGACCGTGCCCTGCTGGCCCACGCGACGCAGATCGACCCGGACGGCGCGTGGTTCCGCCTGCCCCGCGCGCTCGAGCGCGAGACCTGGCCGACGGAGGATTACCAGCTGGCCCGCACCGAGGTCGAGACGGTGCTGCCCGAGGACGACCTCTTCGCCGGGCTGCGCGTCCTGATCTCGGCATGACCGCCGCCCACGCCCTGCTCCAGTGGGCCACCGACCCCCCCGGCACACCCGGCACGAACGACAACGCCGGCACCCTCGGCTTCCTGATCTTCCTGGCGCTCATCGCCGCGAGCGTCGGCATCTTCTACGGCATGCGCCACTCGCTGCGCCGGCTGCGCGAGCACAGCGACGGCGACCACTGGACCGACGACCCCGCGGACCGTACGCAGGACCGCGAGGCTCACCGCCGCTGACCCGTGGGCGCGCCGAGAGCGCGGTGCAGCTCCACCCGGCTGGGGCCCTGACCCGGCCCCGCCCGTCCTCCCTCACGGGTCTCGCGACATCCACCTACTCCTCCGTACGCCGCTGCTGCTTGCGCAGCGTCTGTCGCCGCTTGTCGGCGAGCCGGCGTTCGACCGCGCCGCGGCTCGGCCTGGTCTTGCGGCGCCGAGGCGGCGGCGGGTCGGTCGCCGCACGGAGCCGAGCGAGGAGGCGCGCGAGCGCGTCCTGCCGGTTCTGCAGCTGCGACCTCTGCGCGCTGGCCACGACCCGGACGCTCGGCCCCTCACGGGCCAGTGCCCGCTCGCGCCAGACGGGGTGGTTGGCGAGGGACGGGGACCCGGCCAGGTCGACGACGACCTCGGTGCGGGAATCGGTCGTGTTGACGCCCTGACCGCCGGGACCGCTGGAGCGAGAGAAGCGCCAGCGCAGCTCCTCGTCCCCCAGCTGCCAACCCGGGCGCACCTCGACCACCCGGTCAGGCTTCCAGGCCGTCGCGACCGGGCACGCGAGGTGCATGAGCACACCGCCGAGCCAGCCCGACGACCCGGCCCAGCGCCAGCAGGGGGCCCTCGCCGACGAGGGTCTGTCGGCGGGAGCTGAGGCCGAGGAGACCAACCCGCCGCCCGACCCCGCGGACCAGCCCGACCAGCGCGCCGACCCCGAGCCCATGGAGCCGCCGGACTGATGCACCACCGCCGGCGGCCAGCGGGGTAGAGCTGCCGACGTGACCAACCACCTGGCGGGCGAGGCCTCGCCGTACCTCCTGCAGCACGTGGACAACCCGGTTGACTGGTGGCCCTGGGGCGAGGAGGCGTTCGCCGAGGCGCGGCGGCGTGACGTACCCGTGCTGCTGAGCGTCGGGTACTCCGCGTGCCACTGGTGCCACGTCATGGCGCACGAGTCCTTCGAGGACCCCGATGTCGCGGCGCTGGTCAACCGCCTGTTCGTGCCGATCAAGGTCGATCGCGAGGAACGACCTGATGTGGACGCCGTCTACATGGAGGTCACCCAGGCGATGACCGGCAGCGGCGGCTGGCCGATGACCGTCTTCACGACGCCCGACGCCGAGCCCTTCTACGCCGGTACGTACTTCCCGCCGCAGCCTGGCCGCGGCATGCCGTCCTTCACGCAGCTGTGCACCGCGCTCGGTGAGATGTGGGCTGAGGACCGCGAGCGGGTGCTGGCCGGCGCCGCCGACGTCGTGCGCCGGCTGGCCCGCGACCCGCTCCACCCGCCCGGGCGGCCGCTCACCCCTGAGCTGCTCGAGACGGCGGTCGACGTGCTGCGCCGCGATGCCGACCCGGTCAACGGCGGGACCAGGGGAGCGCCGAAGTTCCCACCCGCCATGGTCATCGAGGCACAGCTGCGCATCGCCGCCACCCCAGGACCTGCCGCGGCGCAGGCACTCGCCGATGCATCGCTGACGCTGGAGCGGATGGCGCGCGGCGGCATCTACGACCAGCTCGGCGGTGGCTTCGCGCGGTACAGCGTCGACGCCGCCTGGGTGGTGCCGCACTTCGAGAAGATGCTCTACGACAACGCCCTCCTCGCCCGGGCGTACGGCACGCACCACCGGCTCACCGGCTCGCCGCTGTCGGAGCGCGTAGGCCGCGAGACGCTGGACTTCCTGCTCGCGGAGCTGCGCACGGTGGAGGGGGGCTTCGCCAGCTCGCTCGACGCCGACAGCGCCGACGCCTCGGGTCACCTCGAGGAGGGCGCGTTCTACGTCTGGCGTGCGGCGGACCTCACGCCCGAGCTGGCCCGGCTGCTCGGGGTCACCGCCGCAGGCACCTTCGAGGGCGACACGTCGGTCCTGCAGCTGCCGCGCGACCCCGACGACCCGGACGCCTGGGCGTCAGCGCGGCAAGAGCTGCTGCGGCGCAGAGCATCGCGTACCCGACCGGCCAGGGACGACAAGGTGGTCGCCGCGTGGAACGGGCTGGCCATCGCTGCGCTCGCCGACGCGGGAGCCCGGTACGACGAGCCGCGCTGGCTCGATGCCGCGCGTGCGGCGGCCGAGCTGCTGCTGCGGGTCCACCTCGTCGACGGCCGCCTGCGCCGGGTGTCCCGCGACGGCGTGGTCGGCCGGCACGCGGGGGTGCTCGAGGACCACGCGGACGTCGCCGAGGGGCTGCTCGCGCTCCACCAGGCGACGGGGGAGCGGCGCTGGCTGGAGGAGGCCGGGCGGCTGCTCGAGGTGGTGCTGGAGCGCTTCGCCGACCGTGCTCCCGGGCGCGAGGGCGCGCTCTTCGACACGGCCGACGACGCGCCCGCCCTGGTCAGCCGACCCGCGGAGCTGGCCGACAACGCGACGCCATCGGGCGCGAGCGCGGCGGCCGGCGCGCTGCTCGGTTACGCCGCGCTCACCGCCTCCACCCGCCATCGCGAGGCGGCCTTGGCGGTGCTCGAGCAGCTCACACCGCTCATCGCTGCGGCGCCGCGCTTCGCCGGGTGGGCGACCGCGGTGACCGCCGCCGCCCTCGCCGGTCCGCTGGAGGTCGCCGTCGTCGGGCGCCCCGACCTGCTCGCCGTCGCGCGGGCCGGGACCTCGCCGGGAGCGGTGGTCGTCGCCGGCCCCGGGGACGCGCCGTTGGTCGCGCTTCGGCCGGAGGGGGCGGCGTACGTGTGCCGCGGGTCCGTCTGCGACGCCCCGACCACCGAGCCGGTGCGGTTGCGGGAACAGATCGGCGGCCGACTGCCTTCTGCTACGGTGTAATCACGTAAGCGGGTAAGCCGCTCACGACATCGAGCAAGGAGACTGCATGAGGCACCACCACACGAACCACCTCACCCAGCACCACCAGCACGACCAGCACCACCCGCACCGCCACGGCGGCCCCACTCCGCAGGAGCTCATCGAGAGCGCCCTGCGGCACGGCCGGGGCCGTGGCGGCCCCCGCGGCGGCGGCCCCCGTGGCCCCCGTGGCGGCGGGCGCGGCTACGGCCACGACGCCGCTCCGCCGAGCGCCGAGGGCCTGACCGGCTGGCTCGCCGGCCGGCTCCCCACCGGCTGGTTCACCGGCCCGGCGAGCACCGTCGTCGACCGTGACGAGATCTCCGTCGTCGGCGACCTCGCCGACGCCGCCTACCCGGCCGACCTGGCGGCGGACGACGCCGCCGGCCGGGCGGACTTCGAGGCGGGGCGCATCCGGCGCTTCCGCGAGGAGAGCCGGGACGAGCGCGTCGCCATCGCGCAGGAGGCGGAGGCGCGCTACGGCCGTACCGTCGCCTGGGGCGCCACCGTCGGTACGACGACCGAGGTCTTCACCAACGCCTCGATCCCGGTGATGACCCGGCTCCGCCAGCCCGAGCGCCAGGTGCTCGACACGCTCGTCGACGCCGGCGTCGCGCGCAGCCGCAGCGATGCGCTCGCCTGGTGCGTGCGTCTCGTCGGCCGCAACACCGACGAATGGCTCGGTTCGCTCCGGGAGGCGCTCGGCGCGGTCGAGACCGCCCGCGCTGCCGGTCCGGACATCGCCGACTGAGCCCGCCGTTGTGCGTGATCGTCCGCTCATC